>OLSM01001065.1_pt1 | contig 22226 bp, 20 predicted proteins | sample 1672721 | NCBI WGS metagenome assembly OLSM01 (sample SAMEA3136717, study PRJEB25190) | human gut metagenome | reverse complement strand
TTATTACGCAGATGTCCATTGTCGTCATTTCCTTGACTTGTAACATTATGCTTGCCAAATACGGCGCCCTTTCCATTTACGGACAGGATATCCCGATCTCAGTCATCAGCATTGAAACAAAGGTATTTACCATTGTCATTAATATCGTTGTCGGCCTTGTCCTGGGGGGCCAGCCGATTTTAGGCTACAATTACGGCGCGAAAAAGTATGATCGCGTCAAAGAAACGTACCGTACCATCCTGATTGCGACGCTTGCGGTCGGCGTTGTCTCTACTTTGATTTTTGAAATTTGCCCACAGGTTGTTGTCCATATTTTCGGCTCTGGAAATGATGCGCTATATCTGGAATACGCAACGCGCACGTTCCGCATTTTCCTGTCGCTTGTCATCTTTACCTGTATAATTAAAATGTCCTCTATTTTCTTTCAGGCTGTGGGGAAGCCTGTCATGGCGGTCATTGCGTCCCTGACCCGCGATATTGTCTGCTTCGTGCCGCTTGTTATCCTGATCCCTGCTGTTTTTGAGAGGAATCAAGCCGGCAGCGGGATCAATGCGATCCTCTTTGCCGCGCCTGTTGCGGATAGTATTGGTATGATCGTCGCCGTGTGCTTGACAGTACGCTATTTCAAGGCAATGGAATCCAGCGAAGGCCAGGAGCCTGTCTCAGAGAGTGCAGTGATCCGTCCATCTCATAAAGGAGTTATTGTCACAATCGCCCGTGAGCATGGTTCCTGCGGGAAGAGAATCGCCCAGCTGGTGGCAGAACGAATGGGCGTAGCCTGTTACTATAAGGAGATGACCGCGCTGGCCGCACAGGAGATTGGCTTAGATAAGCGCTTTGTCTCGGACATCAATGATAATGCGCCGGAACTGCTGCGCTCCCTGTACCTTAGTACAAACGTCGTTCAACAAGCAATTATTGCGCAGGAACAGATCATTCGCAAGATTGCCGATAGCGGCTCCTGCGTCATTGTAGGCCGTGCCGCTGATTACGTCTTGAGTGATTACCCCGATGTGGTTCGGGTCTTCATCTATGCCCCCAAAGAATACCGCATAAAAAAGGTGATGGAAATGTACGGCGACACGGAAGATGCGGGACGGAAAAATATCGCACGCTCCGATGCGGCACGCGCTTCCTACTATAACAGTATTTCGGGTGGCAAATGGGGCGATCCCCACGGCTATCACCTCTGTATTAACAGCTCGTGCGGCGTGGAAGCTGCAGCCAGTATACTTATTGATTATATCAAAAGGCGAAGCTTAAGCTTGTTCCACGAAAATAAAAAGCTGTGAAATGATAAATGCGAACTACATCACCCACTTGGATAATGTAGTTCGCATTATCATAAAATGGTGCGAGCGTTCATAAGGACAAACTCGCAGACCTGCATAAAATGAGTTTTTACGGCATCAAGCAGACAAATATTACAATTGACCCGTAAACTAATTACTTTCATTTACGGCGGCTATTAACCCCCAGATAATCGCTTTAGGTATATAGAACTTATCCGTATTCCAGTCTCCGATAACAGTACGATCAGAAAAAGTAATTGAACTTTCAATACTACAGTCATGTACTAGACCACATCTTAAAACATGATATATGATTTGCTCCATATCGACAGATCCGTCTACGTCTTTTCTCAGATTGGATACATCAGCATTTACTTTTATTCGTATACTATTTGCAGAAACTCCGGGAAATCCAACGTCAGTAATTGTTCTGAAGTGTTCCTTCAAAAACAGCTTATATCTTTCTGATGTTTTTTTATTGGGATGCTCTTTTTCAGAAGATGCATCTACAGCAATACAAGTTAAGCAAAGTGCCGCATCATAGTATCCATCATTATAAAGGATTTTTGCGGATTCAATAAATGATTGTATGCTCAATTTGTTACCCCTCACTAAATGCATAGTAAGCAATGAATGAATAGAAAATAGTTAGCTGTAAAACTCGTAATTTAATTTATTTCATCATATTATCATATCGGGAGTGAAAATTTCAAACAAAAACATCTTTGGCAATTTGCCAAAGATGTTTTTGTCCTTATGACCACTCGAGGGTCATTTATAGTGGTCCGAGTGACTGGATTCGAACCAGCGGCCTCTTGAACCCCATTCAAGCGCGATACCAAACTTCGCCACACCCGGATGCCGTTTTAAACAGCTTAGTTATAATACCATGAGCGATAAAAGATTTCAAGTGTTTTGGACAAAAATTGATCGAAAATTTTTCACAGAAAAATGGCCAGATCTTCCACATTTTCATGCAATTAGTCAACATTACTTTATCTTAAAAGAAGCCCCTCCAAACAGGTAATTACCTGCTTGAAAGGGCATTTCTTTTGTTTCGTCACCATGAAATAGCTAATCTGATAGACAAAAATCTTAGTTCTCCCAGTTGTGGTACACATTTTGAACATCCTCATTCTCTTCCAACAGATCAATGAGCTTTTCCATGTTCTTAACGTCGCCTTCGTCGGTCAGCTTAACATAGTTCTGGGGCACCATCTCCACCTGTGCGGACAGGAATATATATCCCTTCTCCTCCAGGGCCCTCGCCACCGCGCCGCAATCATCAGGCTCTGTGTACACCTCGAAGCAGTCGCCATCGGCCTGAAAGTCAGCGGCGCCAGATTCCAGCGCATCCATCATTACGGTATCTTCGTCCAGGTCTTCCTTCTCAATGATAATCACGCCTTTCCGATCAAAAGACCAGGAAACGCAGCCTGTCGCTCCCAAGTTGCCGCCGTATTTATCAAAATAATGCCGCACTTCAGGAGCCGTACGATTACGGTTATCGGTGAGAGCCTCCACGATCACAGCCACGCCGTTGGGCCCGTACCCCTCATATACCACACTCTCATAATTATCACCGTTCCCGGCGCCTAAGGCTTTTTCAATGGTACGCTTAATATTATCATTGGGCATGTTCACAGCTTTTGCCTTGGCGATTACAGTAGCCAAACGGGAGTTGTTATTGGGATCGCCGCTCCCCCCCGCCTTGACAGCTACAATAATTTCACGGGCTACCTTGGTAAAGGCCTGGGACCGCTTGGCGTCCGCCGCACCCTTGGTTTTCTGAATATTATGCCATTTAGAATGTCCTGACATTGCAATTCGTTCCCTTCTTATTAAATGTCACGGAGACTACTTGTTCCGCCATAGGCGAACTCCGAAATAAACAATCTGCATAGGAGATTTTAGCATAGCAGCCGCTCCTTGACAAGGTCTTACGCCTTATAAATAAGAGAAAACCTCTTTCTGGACAGCAGAAACCGACACTTGGAGGTCAGGGAACGCCTCCAAGAGCCAACTTTGGAGTATCGGGCAGACCACCGCTTCCGTGGAGAAGTGTCCCGCGTCTACCAATGTAAGGCCCAGCTCCTTTGCCTCCAAATAGAGATCATGCTTTAAGTCGGCTGTAACAAAGGCGTCACAGCCCAAGGCTGCCGCCTGGGGAAGCATACTGCCGCAAGCGCCGCCACCCACCGCCACCCGGCGGATCGGCCGCGTGCCCGGCATGAATCGGACGCCATCCAAGCACAGCGCCTGTTTGACCCATTGGCCGAACGCCGACGGGGATACAGGGCCTTGTTCCAATTCTCCAACCCGACCGATTCCATACGGGACACCGTCTGTGAAGGCGCCGGCTTGTTCCAGAAGGGTCACATCCTTCAGCCCCAGTCGTTGGGCCAAGGCACTGTTCACTCCGCCTTCCACCGCGTCCAAATTGGTGTGGGCGCAGATGGCAGCAATGCCATGTTCAATCAAGGAAAGCAGCTTGCGGCCGGTATTGTCGGCATCCGTAACGGAAGCGATTTTTCCCCAAATGACAGGATGGTGGGCCACGATCAGTTCCGCCCTCTGCTCTGCCGCCTCTCGTATGACCTCGGGCGTGATGTCCAAGGCCACCAGCGCCCGATGGACCGGGGCCGTCCCCTTTCCGACCAAAAAACCAGCATTATCAAAGTCCTCCTGAATGGCAAACGGGGCTTTCTGATCCAAGAATGTATAAATATCGTTTACCGTTGCCACGATTCCCACTCCTTTTGCATTTGCTCCAGCTCCGCCAGCAGAGCCTCTTCCTGTTCCTGTACATCAGATGAAAAGCCGCCTTGCGTCCTCCCTGCCAGCGCATGGCGGCGGCGACGGAGCAGATCGGCTATGTACGCGCCCCGTGGCCCAGACACGCTCTCCGACGTCTGCCGGCCTGCGTAGGCCTCTCCTGGCGTTAACGGGGACATGGATCCTGCCTCCACAGTCATCACCACGTAGAACCGGCGGCCCTCAGCGACCACCTCTTCTCGGCTGATGGCATAACCATGGGACTGAAGCCAAACACGCAGCTCGGGCAAGCTGCTCATGGGCTGAAGCAGAAGCCTGACTCTGTTGGCTCTTAACCAAGGCGCCTCCTCCAAAATGGCGGTGATGGTATCTCCTCCCATCCCGGCAATCACCACTGTGTCGACTTCCCCTGGCTGGACACCGGACAAACCGGAACAGAGACGAAAGGAAATCTTATTCTCCACGCCGTGGACCCGGGCCACCGTCCGCCCTCGTTCCAGAGGACTTTCTCGGAGATCGGAGGCGATCGCCTGGGACACACGGCCCTGGCGCAGAAGGGAGACCGGCAGATGGGCATGGTCCGTACCGACATCAGCGAGCTTCGCTCCGGCGGGGACCTGCCTTGCCACAGCCAGCAAACGAGGGGTAAGCTGGGGTACTCTCGTCATAGTTGTCACCTCAAAAAGACTAGGGGGGACTTGTCATCCCCCCTAGACGTTAGCCCTTCTCTTGGATCAGGCTGTTGAGCTGTTGCACCAGCTCCTCCACGTTCACATCGTGAACCTGGCAGGCCTGCTCCACGGTCTCGCTTCGAGAGGCGGGGCAGCCCAGGCAGTGCATTCCAATTTCCAGGAATGCGGGCGCGGTTTCGGGGGCGATATCCAGGATATCGCCAACCACAGTATCTTTGGTAATCTTAGCCATCGTTGTATCCTCCTTACGCAGGCTATCTCTATTTTGCCCTGTAAACAGTGCTTTCAGCCTGGAAAAAAGGGGACCGCTCTCACGAGCTGCCCCCTTTTTATTACTTACGTTTCCCATTATTCGGCGTCGGGGGCGTCGCCTTCCTCATCCATCTCGTCCTGCGTATCATTCAGCAGCGCACGGATGGAGAGAGACACCTTCTTATTGTCATAATCAATGTCCGTGATTTTCACGTCCACCATCTGGCCTTCTTCCAACACATCGCCGGGCTTCTCAATCCGGTGGTCCGCAATCTGAGAGATGTGGATCAAACCGTCCACACCGGGAACGATCTCCGCGAAAGCGCCAAACGTCATCAGCTTCACAACCCGAACATTGGCCACAGAACCAATCTCATAGGTGGAAGTAAACTTGGTCCAGGGATCCTCAGTGCGGTCCTTCATGCCAAGAGAAATTTTCTTCTTCTCCGCATCAAAGGAAATGACATACACCTCAACGGTATCACCTACGGAAACCACTTCGGCAGGCGTCTTGATCCGGCTCCAGGACAACTCGGACACGTGGACCATGCCGTCCACGCCGCCGATATCCACAAACGCGCCGTAAGAGGTCAGGCTCTTCACGGTGCCGGTATATCTCTTGCCTTCCTCAATAGAGGCCCAAACTTCGGCGGCCTTCACCGCACGCTCCTCATTCTGCACGGCGCGGATGGAACCGACCACGCGGCGGCGGGAACGGTTAACCTCGGTGATGCGCAGCTTAACCTTTTGCTTAATCATCTGAGACATATCAGCGTCACGGGGAAGACCCGTCTGAGACGCGGGGATAAAGACCCGGATTCCCTTCACAGAGGCCACGATGCCGCCCTTATTCTGCTCCGTGACAAGGCCTTCCACCGTCGTCTTCTCGTTGAGGGCCACCTCGATGTTGTCCCAGTTCTTCACGGTGTCTAAGCGCTTCTTGGAAAGGGTAACCACGCCCTCCATGTCGTTGACGCGCATGACATAGGTCTCGATCTCGTCACCGACCTTGACAATGTCCTCCACCTTGGCCTCGGGATCGTCGCTCAGTTCGGAGACAGGGATGTAGCCCGCGTGCTTGGTGCCCAAATCCACATGGATTTCGGTGGGCGTAACCCCCGTTACAACACCCATGACCTTATCCCCAGTATTTAAAGTTTTGATCGACTTTTCCAGCATTTCAGCAAAGGATTCTTCGATCTCCATGACTTCGTCGCTCATTTTACTACAGACCTCCTTTATTATCCACCCAGGCGTCGACGCGCCCGCAGTGATTCCCACAGAACCTGCCCCTTTCAACAATGTCAGGTCAAGCTCTTTCGCCCGGCTGATCCACAGGACCCGCGGGCAGCGTGCCCGGCACAGTTCAGCGAGTCGGCTTGTGTTGGAGCTCTTCGGGTCGCCAACAATGACCATGGCGTCGCACTGGGACGCCAAATTTTGCGCTTCTGATTGCCGCTTACACGTAGCGTCACATATTGTATCAAAAATTTTGGCATTTGTACACTCTTTTTTTATTTTTTCTTTGCACAAATCCCAATTTCTCCGGGTTGATGTAGTTTGGGAAACCAAGGTAATCGGTTTTTGTGAATTTTCCGGATTCGCTGACAACCATACCGTGAGTGCGGCCACATCGTCGCAGATCACAGCCCCCTGACACCACCCGGCAATGGCGATCACCTCTGGGTGGTGGGGGGCGCCGATGATAATCACCTGCCGCCCCTCCTCCTGGGCCTGTCGTACGATGCGATGGATTTTTGCAACGTTAGGGCAGGTGGCGTCCAGCACCGGGCATCCCAGGTTTTCCAACTGACGGCGGATCACGCCGCTCTCCCCATGGGAGCGGATAATCACACCAGTTTCCGGGGGGATTTCATCGATTTGCTCCACACAGGAAACGCCTTGGGCTTCCAGTTCGGCGATGACATGCTCATTGTGGATCACCGGCCCCAGCATCACATAGGGAGAATCCCCCTGAGCGGCCTCCTCCGCCAGCTTCACCGCCCGGCGGACTCCATAGCAGAAGCCCGCCGACTTGGCCAGTACCACCCTCATGTCCCTTCCTCCTCCAGGGCGGCAATTTTTTCCATCATGATTTCCGTGGCCCGACGTAAGTCTTCGGACGTGGCCTTTCGGTCCTCAGTGAAGGGCTGATACGCTTCCCCGATCACGACCTTGGTGGGTCGAAACCAGCGCTTTTTCGCGGGGATGTATACGGGCAGCACCATGGCGCCTGACCGGATCGCCAGCATAGCGGCGCCGGTCTTTCCCTCGCCCAGCTCATCATGCCGGGTCCCTTCCGGAAAAATGACCAGCTTGCTCCCCTGTTTCAAGGCGCGAAACGCCTCCTTGATGGCGTGAATATCCGATTTTCCCCGCTTGACCCAGATCATCAGGCCAAAACTGTTGAGCAGCCAGCCCAAAATGGGCCAATGGCGAATCTCCTCTTTGGCCATGATAAATATGCCATCCTTTACGCCCACGGCGCGAACCGCGAAAAGGGGGTCGGATAAGCCCGTGTGGTTGGCGCAGACCACCGTTGCCCCGGAGGGAATATGCTCGCGTCCCACAATTTTCATAGGGTGAAAAAAAGAAAACACGGCAAGCACAAACAAATAAAATCGATTCATACGTGCAGCCTCTCTTTCACCAGGCGGCGCAGGGCCTCAAGGCTTTGATCCAAGGTAAGAGCCGAGGTGTCCACCACCACGGCGTCCGCCGCTTGGCGCAGCGGCGCCACCGGTCGGCTCCGGTCGGCCTCATCTCTCTCCCGCATCTCCGCCAGCAGGGTTTCGTACGCCACCGGCGTGCCCCGCGCCGCAAGCTCTTGATGGCGGCGACGGGCCCGGGCTTCCAGAGATGCGGTAAGAAACACTTTGAGATCCGCATGGGGTAAAACAACCGTGCCGATATCCCGACCGTCCATCACGACGTTCTGGGCTCTGGCCAGATCCCGCTGCATATCCAGCAGGAATGTCCGCACGGCAGGCAGGGCGGAAACCTGCGACGCGTACTGGGACACCTGGTTTTCCCGAATGGCTTCCGTCACATCCTCGCCATTGAGAAACATGCGCTGCTGCCCGTCTTTCCCGTAAACCATCTCAATGCCAACCTGGGGCAGCAGGGGCTCCACTTGGGCAGGATCGCTGCAAGTTTTCCCTTGGCGGGCCACGAAAAGGCCCACCGTACGGTAGATGGCCCCAGTATCCACGTATAGAAATCCCACATCCTGGGCCAGCGCCTTGGAGAGGGTGCTCTTTCCCGCCCCGGCAGGTCCGTCGATTGCAATACTTAGCATTGCCATTACTGTCTCTCCTCATTCTGTAAAGCATATGCTGCGGCGGCAAGTCCCCCCGCCCGCCCGGTACACCAGGCGATCTGCAGATTAAAGCCGCCGGTATAGGCGTCTACATCCAACAATTCTCCCACAAAAAAGAGGCCTTTACACCGTTTTGACATCATCGTTTTCGGGTCAACTTCTCCTGTTTTTACGCCGCCGGAAGTGACAATTGCCTCCTCTACGGGGCGGGGACCTGCGATTTCCACCCGGAAGCCCTTCAGGATCTCCACCAAGCGGCGGCGCTGCTGACGCGTCACCTCATTGACTGGCGTCTCGCCGTTGAGTTCTGCTGATTCCAGAAAAACGGGGATCATGAGTCGGGGCAACAGCCCCTCCAGCACGGTGCGAAGGGCCCGATTGGGGTGTTCCCCGAAATCCCGCAAAATACGGGAGTCCAGCTTACTTTCCTCCAGCGCTGGCTTCAAGTCGATGATGGCGGTATACTGGTTTTGATTATAATTCCGCAGATGGGCGCTGGCGCTGAGTATGAGAGGCCCGGAGAGGCCAAAATGGGTAAACAGGAGCTCTCCCTGTTCCTGATAGACAACTTTTTTCTTCTGATTCTTCATCGTCAGATTGACATTGCGAAGCGACAGCCCCTGCATACGGCTGCAAAGGTCCCCCTTCTCCACCAGCGGTACCAGGGACCCGGTCGGCGGGAGTATGGTATGCCCCAAGGCAGCGGCCATCCGGTAGCCGTCTCCCGTAGAGCCCGTGCGGGGATACGATACGCCGCCGGTAGCCAGGATGGCCGCGGAACAGGAAACCTGGCCGTGATCCGTCATAACCCCGGCGACGGCGCCATCCGTAACGAGAACTTCCATCGCCCGGGCGTGGAGAATGCGTACGCCGCTTTTTCGCAGGGCGGTAAACAGGGCGTCAATCACGTCGGCCGCTCGATCAGAACACGGAAAAACGCGTCCCCCCCGTTCCGTTTTTAGAGGGACGCCTAAATTTGTAAAATAGGTTTTCACCGCAGAGGGCGGAAATTTGGTGACCGCACTATAGAGAAACCGACTGTTTTTGGTCACACTTTCCAGCACCACTTCCGGGGCGCAGTCGTTGGTCAAATTACACCTGCCCTTACCCGTAATATAGAGCTTTCGTCCCAGCTTTTCATTGGGCTCGATCAGCAGGACCGGGAAGCCGGCCTCCCGGGCGGAAAGGGCGGCCATCATTCCCGCCGCGCCGCCTCCTATTACGGCAATGGGATGTTGTTCACTCAAGGCTCATCCTCCAGGCTGACAAAGACCTCATAGTCCCGCCAGATGCTCTCCAACTGTTCAAACGTCTTGGCCACCTCGTCAGTACGCTGACGGGCAACTGCCACCAGAAGGGCGTTTATCATGCTCAGAGGGGCTACAAGGGAATCCACAAAGGAAGCCATATCGCTCTTCGCAAGGAGCAAATGGGTGGCCGTTTTCGCCACGGAGGACGCCTCGCTATCGGTAACGGCGATGACGGTAGCGCCGCGATCTCGTGCAAATTGCAGCCCCTTCACCGTTCTCTGGGAATATCGGGGGAAACTGAGCCCGATGATGACATCCCCCTCCCCAATGCGAACCATTTGGTCAAAAATTTCCCCTGTGGAACTCTCTCCCACATGGATGACGTTATCAAAAATCAAACCAAAGTAAAAGGCCAGAAACCCGGCCAGGGCCCCCGAGGAGCGGACCCCGAGAATATAGACGTGTTTGGCTTGGATAATGGCCCTCACGGAGGCGTCAAAGCTCTCCCGGTCGGTCTCCTCCAAGGTCAGGCGAATTTTTTCCATATCAGACTGCATTACCATGGATAGAATATCCTGGTTGCCAATAAGGTCGTTGGATACCTCCATCCGCTGAATGGAGGTGAGTTTATTGCGAATCATCTCTTGCAACGCTTTTTGCATGGCGGGATAGCCGTCGAAACCCAGTTCGGCGGCAAACCGTACCACAGTGGATTCGCTCACCCGAACCGTTTTTCCCAATTTACTGGCGGTCATAAACGCAGCCTTATCATAGCTGGATAGAATGTAATTGGCGATGAGCTTCTGCCCTTTGGAAAAGGTGCTCATACGATGGTTTATTAGGGACAGAATGTCTTTTGGCATGGGTCGTTCCCCCAATGTTTTCTCTCATCAGCGCCGCCGCAGAGCATGGATTCCTGCAAATTACCGCCGGCGCCTCTGGATCAAGTTAGTTTTCTCCCCCATTATAGCCTGCTTTTTTTTTTAATGCAAGATGATTCTGCATATCCTGCACCATCATTCCTCCTCCGCCCCGTCCAGGATCATTCGTTCCTCCGGATGCAGAGGCCGCCACTGGCCGGGACGAAGCCCGGGGTCCAGGCGAAGGCCCCCCTCCCGTATCCGTTTGAGGCGAACGACCCGCAGGCCCGCCTGGTCACACATCCGCCGCACCTGCCGGTTTTTCCCCTCATGGATCACTACGGAGAGCAATGAGGTTTTCTCCTCCCGCCTCAGCATCTTGACCTTGGCAGGGCCCACTGGCTGGCCGTCTAAGTACATTTTGGCGGAGAGGACCGGCAGAGCGGCTGAGGCGTCCCCCACCACCCAGGTCAAGTACTCCTTCTCCACCTGATGCTTGGGATGGGTCAGCCGATAGGTGAGATCCCCGTCATCCGTGAGAAGCAACAGTCCCTCAGAGTCCAGATCCAGCCGTCCCACGGGCCAAACCCGCGTTCCACAGCCGGATACTAAGTCCGCTACGCTGGGTCTTCCCCGCTCGTCAGAGAGGGTGGTAACGCAGCCTCGGGGCTTATAGAGCATCAGGCAGGTCGCCTTTTGGGGACGGCAAACGGCAATCCCATCCACCGTGATGGTATCCCGATCCCAGTCGGCTCTGTCTCCCAGAGCCGCAGGCGCTCCGTTGACTCGGACCCGCCCCTGTTCCAGCAGGGTCTCCGCCTGGCGGCGGGAGCAAATTCCGCCCTGGGATAAAATTTTTTGCAGTCGTTCCTCCATAGATATTCTCCTAAATACAACGATCGGAAAGCAGCATCACTTTCCGATCGTTGACAACTGATTTATGACAGTGGAATGGATTCATTCCCTTGGGCGCTCAGAAGCGTCGGAAAACACTGGGCCAGTACGGCAGTAACCCCGCCGGTTTCTCTGGCCTTAAACAGATCCAGCATCCAGCGAATCCCGTGGCTGGCGGCTACCGTATCCCGGTGAACGGAGGTCTCGTAGAGCAAATAGCTTCGCCCCACTTCCTTCCCATCCAGGGTATAGACAACCTCACCGGCAATGTCACCCTGTTCTACGGGAGCCTCCACCGATTGAGGCAGGGTGATTTTTTTCTCCACCTGCTCCCCCTCTTTCAGGGGGTAGGACAGCTCTTCCGCAACGGCCACTGAGACCGATCGAATCAGGCTGCCCTCCACCGGAATTCGTCCCATTTTTTCACCCGCCTCACAGAAAACCTGGCGAGGATAGGTTTCAAAGCCGTAATCAAATAGGTTTTTATGGTCCTCCCAATCATTGGGGTCGCATAGGGTAACCACCGCCAGCCGCTGGCCATCCCGCTGGGCAGCGGTGATTAAGGTACGACCCGCCATCTGGGTATAGCCAGTTTTCATACCAATACAGCCCTTATATTGCCACAAGAGCTTATTGTGGTTGGTAAAGGTCCGCCCCTCCATGGAAATGGAGCGGGTGGCCACAATCTCCGCAATCTGGGGATTCTCCAAACAGGCTCGGGCCAGCTTGGCCATATCTCCTGCGGTAGAGTAGTGAGTATCGTCATTTAATCCGTTAGGATTGGCAAAATGGGTGCGGGTCATCCCTAAATCGGCGGCCCGCTGGTTCATCCAATCCACAAAGGTATCCACATCGCCGGCGCAGTGGCCGGCAATGGCCAGAGCGGCGTCATTTCCCGACTGGAGCAGCAGCCCGTAGAGAAGGGTCTCCAGTTTGAGGGTTTCCCCCTGCCGCAGGTAAATGGAAGAGCCCTCCGCTAAGGTCCACTCATACTCGATTTTAACCGGCTCCTGCAGATCAGGGCGGGCTTCCACCGCCACCAACGCGGTCATCAGTTTGGTGATACTGGCAATCAATCGCTGCTCTTGGGCGTTGTTTTGGTACAGCACCCGACCGCTGTCCACATCCACCAAAATGGCGGATACGGCGCTGACAGAGGGGGCCGCCGCTGCCGGAAGACATAGGATGACGCAGCAAATGAGCGCGCAGCACAGGGATCGAAGACGCAAGATCCATCACTCCAATAAGGATAAACTCCCTTATTGGAAAAAGGGCCCGGGAAGATCCGTCACGGGAACTCCTTTGGCCAGTAAGGGTATCCCTATTATATGACAATCTCTCCGTCGTTATCCGTCTCCTCTTTGGGTTTTTTGTCAAAGAGGTCGGCAATTTTATCTACCAGGTCAGGAATTGCATCCACAATTCGATCTACCGTCGTGTCGGGCGGCGGCGTCATGGGCAAAATCTTGACAGTTTCGCCGCAAACCACCAGGAAGGCCACGGGCACCACTTTCACGCCCGCGGCGCCGCCGCCCCCGAAGGAGTTGGGGCTTTCCGGCTTCTGGTTCTTACCGGTGAAGTCGCTGCCGCCGGTGCCAAAGCCAAAGGAGAGCTTGGACACCGGAATCAGGGTTACGCCCTCCCCCGCTTGGATGGGTTGTCCCACAATGGTGTTGGCGTCCACCAGGTCTCTTATTTTTTGAATGGTGGTGGACATCAGGTCGTTAATCGGATGATTTTGTTCCATAACTATCTCCATTCTGCCGCTTTCTGCAAACTATTCATCGAAAAACTCCAGCAGCGGCGGTGTGGAAATTTTTCTTTTCTAAAGGATTACGGCATAGGGCGGGGCTTACAACCCTCTGCAATCCAGTTTTACTACAAGCTCACGGCTTTTGAAATGGGTTCCTGCCGACGCAGCGGCTTCTTTTTGCCCCGATGGGTTTTGTAAAACCGCCAGCCAGTGGTAAGCGCGAACGCACCCAGCGTCAGCATCTGACCAAGGGTCAAAGAAAACTGGGCCTGGGCATGCAGTTGGGGCTGATCCCGTTCAAAATCCAGGGTAATTTCAATCTCTTTCTTTTTGATGGTAAACCACCTCTCCAACAGAGGCAGGGCCGCACCCATAACAGCATTAGCATGCCCATAAAACAGGGCGGCATCCGCCGGATCCTCCAACGCGCAACAGAGCCGAAAGCAGAATACATCCACCTGCAATTTTTCTTGAAAACGGCGCATCAGTTCCTTCACGGCAGGCAGCGCTTCTTGCAGAAGGTTCCATGCGGATTTTCGGTCTTGCAGCAACTGTGAAAAACGCGACCCGGTCTCTTCCGGCTTTGCCTCGGCTTTCTTTTGACTACTGGTTTTTTGATCGGTTTTCTTCCGCTTTTCAGGATAGATTTGAAAACGAAACAATCCCACACGGATATACGCCCGCAGGCCGTCGTCCCGGTATCCCAAAAAGATCCGAAAACGGAGGTGGGACAGGAAAATCAAAACGAGTACTATTCCACCCAGAATCCAAACTGCGGTCATGTGGGTTTTCCCCCTTCCCTGCCGTCTTGGGCGGTCTCCGGCGTTACCTCCTTTGTCAAAGGGGGCAGCTCGTCCAGGGCCGCCAAGCCGAAAACGCGAAGAAACTGTTGGGTTGTTCGATACAGAATGGGGCGGCCAGGCACCTCCAGCCGTCCGCATTCCTCAATCAGATCCCGGTCCTGAAGCAGCCCCACCGTGTAAGCGCTGTCCACCCCGCGGAACTGGTCCACGTAAGCCCGGGTCACAGGCTGACAGTACGCGATGACCGACAAGGTCTCCAATGCGGCGGCAGATAGTTTGGCCGGCTTTCGCGGGGTGAGTATCGCCCGGACTTGTTCCCCCCACTGGGGCGCGGATACCATTTGAAAACTATCCTCCAGACGAATCACCCGAACCCCCCGATTGCGGTCGGCCAAGTCGGCCGCCAGATCTCGACAGATCCCTTCCGCTTCCGCCCTGTCAAGTTTTAAAACCTGGGCCAGCAGATCTAACGGCACCGGCGCGCCGGCGGCAAACAGAATTCCCTCCGCCGCGGCGTGGGCGTCGCTCCAGTTCATTGTGCCTCCCCCTTCTCCCGGTTCGTGTTCTTCCCTTCCCGAAGAGATGAGGCTGCGATGATGACGCCATTGGCTTCCTCGATCAAGTGGAACTTCCCCAAACGACAGAGCTCCAGGACCGCCAAAAAGACCGCCACCAGCTCAGACCGACTTTGGCTGGACGCCCATAACTCCTCCAAGCGCATCCTGCCCCGCCGGGCCAAGAAATCCTGGATTTCCCTGCTCTTTTTCTCAACAGGATAAGGTTCTCTGTGAACATACCGCCGGAGTGCAGCGGGATCGGGGAGCGTCTTGCGTCCGTTTCGGCGGTGAATCCGTCCCATCGCCCGGGCCAACTCGTCAGGCAAATGACCATACGGAATGGTTTCCTCCTCCGGCAGAGTCTCCGGAGGCCTCTCTGCCAGGCCCCCCCACTGGGCGTAGCGTTGGGCCAGGATGGGGATCGCCTCTTGCAGGCTGTGCCACTGGTCACAACGCTGGCGCTCTTCCAGGGATCGCATCAGCTCCTCCATCTCGGATAGGGCCTCCTCGTCCTTCTGGGAAAGGAGCATCCGACTTTTGATGTACAGTAAGTGGGCCGCCATGGTTATAAACTCACTGGCCACTTCCAAATCCAATTCCTGACGGCGGTGGACCCAGTCCACATACTGCTCCAAAATCTGAGAAATGGCAATGTCCCGAATGGCGACCTGGTTTCGGCTCAGCAGATGCAAAATCAAATCCAGGGGACCCACAAAATCTCGGGGCGCATCGGTCTGCGCCTCCAGGACCCCCTCTAAATGATAGACAGGCCGTTCCATTTTCATCCCCCCAGCAGGGTAAAAACCGCAGTCTGGGCAAAGCCAGTTAGGTCAACAAGCAGGTTGAATACCCCGCGCCGCGCCGCATACAGGGGGACATTTAACCACCCCAGCCATAACACGGCCATCAGAATAACCATGCCGTATCGCTCATAGCGCATCAACTGGTAGTACAGCCGATCCGGCAGAAACATGCCCAAAACTTTGGAGCCGTCCAGAGGTGGGAAGGGAATCAGATTGAAGATCCCCAGACCGATGTTCAGAGAAACCAGCAGATAAAAAAATCGGGCGGCGTGTTCCAGCAGCGCGTTGTCCTGGTGAAAAAACCAGACTGCCACCGTGCCATTTAGGAAAATGGCTCCCAAAAACGCCAATACAAAATTTGACACAGGCCCTGCCAGGGCGGTGATGGCCATGCCGCTTTTCGGATTCCGGAAATAACGGGGGTCCACCGGAACGGGTCTGCCCCAGCCGAACCCCGCCACTACCATCATCAATAAACCGATGGGGTCCAGGTGGCGCAAGGGGTTAAAGGAGAGCCGATGCCCCATTTTGGCAGTGGGGTCCCCCAGCTTCCAGGCGGCCAGTCCGTGGCAAACCTCATGCACCACCAAGCAGATCAGGACAGCAGCCACATTGAGTCCGAAATCCAGCATACTAGCCCAGTCAATTGCAGAGGTAAAATTAGAGGGCATAGGGTTCCTCCCCTCGCAGCCGCAGGCCTTTGATCCAACAAGGCCCCGGCGCTTTTTGATTTTCCTAGTATAGCAGAAATTGCGGAGAAGCACAAGTACGGTCCCCGGGGGTTTACCCCCGGGAGACCGCCCGCTTGCCGCTCCATGTCCTCCACGACAATGTCATATCTTTCAGTCCAGCGCAAAATTCCAGCACCTTCCACGGCGCATTGGTGTGGTAATGGAGCTTAATCAGGCTCTCATCCCCCACCACCAGCAGGGAGTCTCCCGGAATTGGGGCCAGAATTTCATCGTATATGGCATCTTTGGAGCGCGCCTCTCCTTCCACCAGCAACTGGGTATCATAACGATACGACAGCATATCTTGTCTCCTGTTTCCGTTTTGAGTGCGGCGCCGGCCGTGGCATTACGGGATTCTGCGGGTACGAGATCACGTTCAAACCGGCGCTCTTTCCTTTCCAGTATGCTCTGCTTTTCACCTTTTTTCAATAACTGTCACATGAAAAATCGAAACCCACCAAGCGATCAGTGGGTTTCGATTTCCGACGAAGCCAGTCTGGAAATACTTTTGAGTCGTCGACTGGTTTAGGTATGCATGTGGAGGCCGCCGTCCAGCATAAACGATTGACCATTTAAATACCTGCCCTCGTCACTGGCAATGAAGGCAATGACGGGACCGCAGTCCTCCTCCGTTGTGCCAATCCGCTGTAAAGGGGATTTTCCCTCCAGGGCCTTCAAAGCCTCCGGCTGGGTTTTCTGGAACGTCTCAGTGGTGATGATGGGCAGAAAGACATTGGAGGTAATCCCATACTTGCCCCATTCATTGGCAGCGGTTCTGGTAATGGCGCGAATGGCCTCCTTGGCCATACCGTAGGCCCCAAACCCTGCGCTGCCGTCATAGCCGGCAGCCGACGCGGTGTTAATGATGCGTCCATGCCCGCTGGCCTTCAGATAGGGGAAGCAGGCCTGCATAAATTGGAGAGATGCCAGCGGCCCCGTCTGAAAGGCCAGATTGGCATATTCCGGATCCACATCCTCTAGGGCGCGGTATTGCATCGCGCCCTGGGCCAAGTTTGCCAGAATGTCAATACCGCCGAACGTTTTCACGCATTCATGTACCACATGTTGAATCTGGGCGGGATCTGACACATCGCATGGAACGGCAAGCGCCATACCTGCCTCGCTGCGAATTTCCTCAGCCAGCTCCTCCAGCTTGTCAAGGCGCCGGGCGCAGACGCAAACCCGCGCGCCATTTTTCGCCAATACTTTTGCCACGCCTCTGCCCACGCCGGAACTGGCCCCCGTCACAATCGCCACTCGTTGCTCTAACTTTCCCATAAACGACACCTCCTTTAAATTTGCTCAAATTATGATGATTCGTTTTTATAATACCACAATTTCTCTAACATGTAAAAATATTTACATGGGATGAAAGTTTTCTGCGCGCAAACCGTTGCAGGTGGCGCCGCCGGTTTAAGACTGCCTTTTTGCGAATTTTTCTCCACAGAAGACCCGCAGACATGCTGCACTCAGGCCAGTTTCGGTCCCGTAAGAACGTCAATCACATGCCCGGAAAACTCGGCAATTCGATCCTGAATGCCGGATATTTGCAGGGCCGAGCCAGGGTGATGGGCGGTTTCCATCATGGCAAAGTGTCCTGGCAGATAAAAGCTTTTGTTCATGTTCAAGGCGTCTATGAGCTGCCGGGCCACAATGTCACTGCCTGAATAGCCGGACACCACAATGCTGAAAAGAGCTTTGTCAAAAAAGCGAGTCTGGCGGAACAGTACCGTCAGCCGGTTGATAAACGCGGTGTGATTGGCTGCCAGGGCGTCGTTATAATTGGGGGAAATCATCATCAGCGCATCCGCCCATTTGATAGCGGGAAACACCTGCTCCACCATGACGCCGCCGTAGAAACACCGGCCCCGCTCGCCGAAGTGAAGGCAGGCCGTATAGGGACAGCCCGCGCAGTCGGCCACCTCGCCGTTGCGCAGGTTAATTTCGTTGATCTCACAGGCCGGCTCCAAACGCTCTTTCGCTTCCCGCCATAGGGCCAGGGTATTGGAGGTCTTTTGTTGGGAGGCGTGGAGGGCCAGGATGTGGGGCTTATTGCGTGTGGGAAAGACCTCCTGCCTTAGCCGCTCCACCAGTTGGCGGGCGGATTCCAGGTAGGCGCCGAAAGGGTCGGTGTCCATGGTCTGGGCCAGAGTCGTAAAGTTATCCAGCGTCCGGGTTCCCTCCACCAGGGGCCGCCCCACAAAGGCGCAGCCTGCAAGGTTGGCGGAGAATACCAGTTCACTGGCAACGGACTTGGTGTAATACTCGCTCTCCCCGTCCACAAGAATACCCGCCACGCACCCCTTCAGACCCTCCGGATGGGTACGCAGCCAACCCAAAAACTCATAGTATTCCAGGTTAATGCCCGAAGCGCCCAGGTCAATGGCAAATAAAATCCGACGGTTTTGGTAGGAGGCCAGATCCTCCCCCCGGCTCACCGCCTCGTAGGACACGCCGTCCAGGGCGTACCGAAGCACCGCCGCCAGACGCTTGGTATACACATCTTCCGCAGGCTGAGGTCGAAACAGCAATAGCGGCTGTTGGTCCAACATGGGGATTCCTCCTCTCAAGACAGGGCCCGAAGATGGGCCGCCGCTTCGTCAATTCGCATAAACAGAGCCTGGTCCATGGCGGGAAGCACTTCGGTTTCCACACCCGCCGGGGTCCAGCGATTTTTCACACCCAGAAAGGCGCCGCCCAGAAAAACGGAGCTGTAATGCCACTTCCCCCGCAGACTGAGCAGCAGAGACAGCGCCCCCGATGAGAGCGCCGGCGCCACATAGGCCTTATACCCCAGCTCCCGCATCTTTAGATTGGCCGTCACCGCCAACCGGGTCAGCTCTCGAGAGAGGGCGTCGTCGTAGTGTTCCACAGAGTTGGCGATGACCAGGTCCTCCCCATGGGGTCCAAAGGCCCGCCCTTCCGTCAAAAAAGAGGAAAACCGCGAGTCCCGCTTGGCGTAGTATGCCGCCCGGGCATTCATGACCCCCAGCCCGAAGCCCTGAATCTGCTGCGGCAACAGGCCCTTTCCGTCAAATGAGCCGTTCTCATCCCGATTGCTCTCCCAATAGGCCACTTGGGCCAAGGGATCCACCGGGTCGCTCACCGCCGCCCAGAGGCCCCGGAACCCCACCCGGCGGGCCTGGCGGGCATAGTGGGCCACGATGGCGGCGTTGGCCTCCAACTGGGCCATCCGCACGTCCTGCACCCCGGACCCCACCGGGGGAATCCCCTTGGACGCGACAAAAACAAAGAGGTCACAGTCAAAAAGCTGTTCCGGCGAGACGGCCTCCACGGGGGGAAACGCGTCATACTCCCAGGGCAGACTCACCTGGTTCATCTCCATCTCCCAACGGGAAGTGACGGTTTCTGACAAGTCGCAAATTCCAATGGCGGAGATCACATCCCCCCCCAGCAACCGGAGCCCCATAAGCAGGGTGCTGCCCACGTCGCCAATGGCCAGGATATGCACCCGCTTCTTTGCGGTTTTCCCGGGAAACGTCAGCAGTTCCCGCCAGCGGGGATGGTTTGCATTGACGCCGCGCATCTTTCCCGCCTTTATCCACTCCCATAAAAGAGGAGGCAGATCCCATCCCCGGGGCAGGCGGGAACCATCCAGCCAGCGGACATCCTCCGTCTCGGCAGCAAGCTGGCCGGGGTGGTTGACCGAAAACGCCGCCCGGCTGAATGCCGGATCCCGTCGAAAAAGGAAAATTCCCTGTTCTCCGCCTGGCGCCCCCTTCCAAGGCTTTAGGGGCACATCAGAGAAAGGACTGCACACCAGCGTCCCCTCGTTTTCATAGTAAGCTAACAATCATAACACCTCAGTTTTCAGGTTCCCAGCTCCCGCATACGCTGGAGCAGTTCCCAGTCGTTTTGCAGATAGACCGAGACCGGTAGGTTGGGGTCGTAGGCCACCCGGCTGCCCTTATCGGGGCAGAGGGGCAGAATGACCGCCTCAGACAGGCGGCTTAGGGTTAAATTTCTGGCGTACTCCTCCCGATACGCCTCCTCCAACACCCGGAACATGGACATGGCGTTTTCCAGGCAGCATTGGGAGAACCGGTAAATCGTCTGCTTGGAGCAGCCTTCGGCCCGGTTGGGCAGCGCGTAGGGAAGAAACCGGTTGATGGCCGGCTGGAGGCCGGGCACGGGGTTGGCGCTTCGGCGCACCGTGTCCCCTCCCACAAAGGGATACAAAGCGGATTCCACAAACCACTGTCGGAGGTTGGGCAGGAAATAGACGCTGTCCACCGGATGGTCCTGGTAGGCCATCAGATCGCGCCCACGGGCAGTGAGCACACCCACCAGTACCATCTGCACCTCCACGCCCTCGCTTTTGAAGTGGGGGTCCAGCGCCCGGATGCGGTTGCCCTCGTGGAGCAGATCGTCCACTAGGATTACCGGCCGCTGAAAGGATTTGATGCTGCGCATCTGGCTGGGAATGGGGGTGTACTGGGAAAAGGCTTCAATTTCGCTCTGGGTCCCGTCTGGCGAAAACACTTTATCGGTGTGCAGTGTCTTGGTCACGGTGTTGGGAATGACCTTACTGCGGAGTATTTTACCAAAGGGTACGCACATTGAGTTTCCCAGCCGCCGGGGCACGGTTACGGTATCGGGCACGCCGTTTAGGGCGGTGATCTTTTCCACCAAGTGGTGGTGAATCACCTCTGCCGACAGGGGGAGCACCAGATGCCCGGGATAAAACTGACACATGGTTTCCAGCAGGCGTCGACGGTTTTCCTGGATCGTGCGAAGCAGGATGGGATCTCGGCTCAGCGGACTTTTGATGGTGGTTTCCAAATTTAATGTGAGCACAATGGGTGCGCGTAAATCCACCGCCAGACTGGGTCCCCCCGGCCGGGCCTTGGTATCCAAAAACCCCAGACGGCGGAGGGTATCCAGTACCGTCTCCGGACAGTCCCCTCGGGGGCGGAAGAGTGCGTATCCGCAAGAGTTTGCCATGGATACGGCCAGCGCCTCGGCCAGCAGCAGCTGCGCCACATCCTGGTCCTGCCTGACCGCCAAGGGATAGACGCCCGTAAGAATTAAAATTTTGCCGCTGGTACACTGCCGCACCTCGTCAGCAAGCTCCAGGCTGTCCAGCGCGGAGAAAAGGTCGTCGGGGGCCACGATGTGGCAGCTGAGAAATCCCAAGGGCTGATTGCCTGTGGTGGAGTCCCGCAGCAGGATGATTTCATCTTTCGCCGCCATGATCTCGGCCCAGACCGGAACTAGGTCGGGGTCCGCTCCCGCCCCTGTCAGCTCCGAGAGAAGTCCAGGGTCCAGCCGAGGCTGTTGGGTAAACCGCAGGCCCTCCACCCCTTCCAAGGCCTTATAGGAGGGCTCCCGCAGGTATAAGCTGTTTTCGTACAAATAATCCTTCACCACCGGGTCCACCAGGTGAGAGATATCCCGGTTTAAGTCCACATTGTCCCGAATACGGGTGGAGCTGATGTCCTCCAAGTGGGCGGGAAGGGTCAGATGGACCACCTGACCGGTGATAACTGACTGGGCCTCCGCGTCCGCCTGCACGGTGGCGCTCCCCTCCTCCAGACGACTGAAAATCACATGATTCATGGTATGGATCGAGTAGGGCTGGGGCACAGCCTGGTAAGAGGAGGCGTTTCGCACCACGTCGCTGCCGGCGGTGATGAACAGCTCCCGACCTGCAAATAGGTCAGCGAGAGCCTGCAAGTCCCGTGGATTCGCAATATTGACGGCGATGTCCTGGGGGAACAGGTAGACCCCAAATTCACCGGATACCGACATGTTCACAATTTTTCGGCGGATCAGGTGAGGCTGGGCCTGTTTGGACCAGGAAAACTCATCCACAGCCAAATACACCTCAAAACCCATGTCCCGAATCTCCTGGACAATCCCCTTGTGGGAGAGGGTAAAGGGATCGAAGGTGCCTGGGAAAAAGGCCACCTTGCCCGGCAGTTCAAACGGGGGCGCGCCGTGGTCCATGCGGTAAAGGGATAGAAACCGGTAGATATGCGAAAGGGCCGCGGCCCGATAAAAAAAGGTCAAATCCCCTCCCGGCTCCTCACTGAGTAAAAACCGAAGCTTTTTGGCGCACAGGGAGAAAAGATGGGCCTTATTCTCCAACGTGAGGCTCTTGGCCCCAAAAACGGTTTTTCCCACAATCAACATGGCCTCTTGGCGAACGGAAAACCGAAAATGGGCAAGCCCGGCCAGAATCATTCCCAGCAGGCGCTTTTCCCGCGACTGGTACGCCTCCT
>OLSM01001063.1_pt1 | contig 22328 bp, 20 predicted proteins | sample 1672721 | NCBI WGS metagenome assembly OLSM01 (sample SAMEA3136717, study PRJEB25190) | human gut metagenome | reverse complement strand
GCCGTAAGAAGCCCGCTCTCCACAATTTCGAATTTAATCTCATTTATCTTTTCTTCCAGCATTGCAAATTTTTGATTTTCCATAGCAAAAAACTCCATTTATTTTTATATTAATTGCATGTACATTTTCCCTATATTTTCTATAATTATAGTATACAAAATAATAAGCAGGAAGGAAAGTGATAATTAATATGTCTTATGAAAATAGCCTCAGCGCCCTAAATCTCGAGATGCCGCCAAAAATTCCCCGCACAGAGTATTCCGCACACTTCCACTGGGATCTTGTGCAAAAAGTTACAGGAATTGAAGTCTCTTCATACAGTTCCGGGCAGACCCGCATACATGCCTCAGAAGAATTCATTAAAGCATGGGACTACGGCTTTTTCTGGAACATTATTCCTTTTGATGAACAATTCGGCGAGAATCACACAAAAATGGGACATGCGTCCTATCAGCAGAATAGCACGGATTATTCAGACGATGTCCGTGTATTCATCGAGGAGCCGGAAGATGTTTTCGATTTGGATTTTTTCGAGACCTATGGGGAAAAGGATAAAAGCAGGCTGATTACAGATTTTAATCAGGACTACCAGAAAATGATCCGGGAACATCCGGATACCGTAAACATGACCGGAATTTACACAACCTGTATGTCCGGGGCCATAGAGATCCTCGGCTGGGATATGCTGCTTCTGGCGGCAGGTGTGGACAGCAGGCTGTTCGGAGAATTTATGAACCGTTATACAGAGTGGAATCTGCAGTATTTTGAAGCATTAGCCGAATGCGAATCTCCTGTTGTCATGGTACACGATGATATTGTATGGACAAGCGGAGCTTTTCTGGCGCCCGAATTCTACAAAACCTTTATTTTTCCTAATTTAAAAAAGCTTCTGGCGCCTTTGCAGGAAAAAGGTAAAAAGATACTTTTTACATCGGACGGTAATTTTACACAATTTGTGGATGATATCGCAGCTTGCAGTGTCAATGGTTTTGTTATGGAGCCATGTACCGATATGTCTTATATCTGCGAAAAATACGGAAGTACACACGTCATTGTAGGAAATGCCGACACCCGGATCCTGTTGTGCGGGGATAAAGATGATATAGAAAATGAAGTAAAAAGGTGTATCGCTCTCGGAAGAGACTGCCCCGGATATTTTATGGCCGTAGGCAACCACATCCCGCCCAATACACCTGTTGATAATTGTTTATATTACAATGATTTTTACGAAAAATACAGCCGGAGATAGCGGCATGTTTATGTACCGTTGAAATCTAAATATCACAAAAAGCGGGCTGAACCTGCCCGCTTTCTCCAATCTTCTTTAACGCTTTACGCTATTTACCCTGCCCGTAGTATGCCCCTGGCCCATGTTTTCTCAAATAATGTTTATCCTGCAGTACCTGCGGAGCAGAAGTCACTTCTCTGTTCAGCTGTTCCGTACGGAAAGCCATCTTTGCCACTTCTTCCAGAACAACCGCATTGTGCACAGCCTCAGCAGCATCTTTCCCCCAGGTAAACGGTCCGTGGTTGGAGCACAGAACCCCAGGCACACTGGCAGGATCTTTTTCTTTAAATGTTTCGATAATCACAAGCCCCGTATTCTTTTCGTACTCCCCGTTGATCTCTTCCGCGGTCAGGGATCTCGCGCAGGGAATCTCTCCGTAATAATAGTCCGCATGTGTGGTCCCATAGCAGGGAACGCTTCTGCAGGCCTGCGCCCAGGATGTTGCCCAGGAAGAATGGGTATGTACGATTCCGCCTACCCCCGGAAATGCCCTGTACAGTTCCAGGTGGGTCGGCGTGTCTGAAGAAGGATTATATCTGCCTTCTATTTTGTTTCCTTCCAGATCCATCACAACCATATCGTCCGGCATCAGCGTCTCATAATCCACACCGCTGGGCTTAATAACAAAAAAACCGGACTCTCTGTCTATCCCGCTGACATTGCCCCATGTATAGGTCACAAGGCCGCGGCGCGGCAGTTCCATGTTTGCTTCATATACCTTCTGCTTTAACTCTTCTAACATCTCTTTCTCCTCTTCCTTTATTCCTGGAAATCCACAGGTACCCCATCTTTTGTTACCTGCACTACGTTTACTTCATACTCCCGGAAACCATCGACAATCTCTTGGGGCGCTTTTTCATCTGTAATTACATTCAGAATAGAGTCCGTAGGGCAGCTCACAAAGCTGCTGTTTCTACCCAGCTTGGTGTGGTCGGCTAGGATGTAGGAGGTGTCTGTAACCCGCTGCAGCATCAGCTGGTTAATATTTACCTCGTTCAGTATCTCCGTAGTCATCCCGCTTTCCAGGCTCAGACCGGAACATCCTATAAAGCTCTTCTTCGCAGTTACTTTACTGATATTGTTGGAGGCAAATTCGCCCACCATGGCCTCTTTGATCTCGCGCAGCTCCCCTCCGCTTAGTATCACTGATACCTTGGAAGAATGCTCCGTATAGATGGCTTTCCCATTGTTTGTGATCACAATCACTCTTTTATCCTTAATGTATTTTATCATCTGCAGCGCCGTCGCGCTGGTATTTATAAATATAGTATCTCCGTCCTCTACCAGAGATGCCGCATACTGGGCGATCCTCTTCCTGTAAAGCTTGATCTCATCCTCTTCTGTATTAATCTCGGTTACGCGGTCGGTCACGGTAGCCCCGCCGTAAAAACGTTCCAGCTTTTTCTGGTCCTCAAGATACTGAAGATCCCTTCGGATGGTAAGGGGAGATACCTGCAGCTCTTCTGCCAGTTCCTGCACTTTTACAAAGCCGTTGTTCTTCAGCGACTGCAGCACTTTATTTCTTCTGTTATCAACTAATGCTCTGCTTCTTTTCATATCTTTTCCTCTTTCCACCACTTTGACAGGCTTTACTTTCTAAAGAATATATGATTAGATCATGTTATTAAGACAATTATATGAATGTTTTTCTGAATCGTCAAGTAGTCTTGATAATTGTTGGACGGGAGGGGGGGCGCGAAATGAAGAGACAGACGCAAGCCTCCCAAGTGCATATGTGCCGCTTTAGCACCCTGAAACGGCACATATGCACTTGGGAGGCTTGCGTCTGTCCCTTCATTTCGCTGGGTGCATCCAATCGGTAGAAAAACTTGTCAACCCGGGGAGGCTCCGAAGCGGGTCAGCGTATGAATTCGCTTGGCGGAACATATACCCTTACGATGTCTCCCGGCTATCACTTTATGGTGCGCCAACCTTGAACCTGTCTCAAAAGCTACCGTACTTTTCAAAGCACTCCAGCGCATAGAGCATGGATTCCTTGGTTGTGCCAATGGCATCCAGATAACCATATTCCACTCCTATAAGACCGCCTTTGGGCGTAGCCCACTTCTCTACCAGTTCTTTTGCTTCCTGTTCGATCAGTTCCTTGTCGCCTGTCGGGAGCGTTGCCTGAATGTCGATGGCTGCTTCGAAGCAGATGCGGCCCTGTGCGATCTTTGATACTTCGTCTATACCGACCAGTCTTGGCTGATGAATGTTGATTATGTCTACCCCCAGTTCGATCAGGTCCTCCAGGATATCATTGATCTTACCATCGGTATGGAAACGGATATCCATGCCGCACTCATGCGCTTTATCAAATATCCTTTTATACTGCGGTTTGAATATTTCTCTGAATATGTCCGGGGATATCATCAGATTGTTCTGTGTCCCCCAGTCATCGGTTGTATCATAACAGTGAATTCTGCCTTTGCCCAGTCTGTAGGCTTCTTCGATAATGCCAATCTGATAATCCGCAAGCCTTTCAGCCATAACCTCAATCTCTTCGGGCTCCACAAGACAGTCCATTAATGTATTTTCAAAACCTCTTAAGAAATGCATGCGTTCAAAGATACACTGCGGGCTGTTCAGCTGCACGTAGAGGCCTTTTTTCTCCGCCTCATCAAGTGCCTCCTGAAGTCCCTCAAAACGCCCTTCCGCCTTAGGATCCGGGAATACATAATCATCCATATCGTCCCATTCCTCTATCGGAATGTTCGTTACCTGGCCCATATCAGAGCCGCTGGCATCATCGCTTTCCCACATACATCCCCATTCATCATATTCCCCGTTCTTAGGGCGCACCTTTTTGGAAACTGTATAGTCCGCGCCCTCCGGCCATGTGCTTTTTGGCGGCAGGACGAAAATACGGCATACGTCCCCTTTACCGGCGATCCGGTCAAAGCGGAGTCCAATTCGATCCGGCCCCGTAAATTTCACGTTTCCTTTGATAATCTCATAACCAGTCATTTTCATCCTCCTAAAAATCTAAACAGTTAACGAGTGCCTCCCGGCGTAAATATACCGGTAGGCACTAAGCCTTACTTTATTTCATTTGGGAAATGTTCTTTTACTGCGGCGAGAAGCGTCTCTGTCACAGCAGCCGTATCAATCAGGTTCTTTGTCTCTGCAATGACAGCATTGCTTGGCGGAAGCATCCCCGCCCACTCAGGACTGGTCAGAACCAGATCCGTTGTTGTGATAAAAGACAGCGCCTCACCAAATGAACATGATTCCACAGCGGCGTCAATATTGTGCTCATCACAAATTTTCTTTACACTGATCTTTAAAATCGTGCTGGTTCCCATACCATTTCCGCACACACATAAAATATTAAGCATCTTTTTTACCTCCTGTTTTAATTGTTCAGATCCATGAACAGTTACCTTGTTTTTTCAGTGAATTACCTAACCTGCTATCGGAATTCCCAACAGACTTCCAATTCCTTTGAAGATCGCGATAATTACTACCCATATTGTCGCATAATCTGCGCTTCCCTGCCACCATGTTATTTCCATCATCTTAACAGCAAGGGCGGAACCAAGTATCTGAACCAGACCATTTGCCGTACAGATCAGGGCTGCTGCCTTCCAGCCGCCAAACTTGTTTGCAAAGATTGCGATGGTCGCATTGTCGAAGAATAGCGGTATAAAGCCGGGTACCAGGAAGATCGGGGACTTGAATACCAACAGTCCGACAAGACCGATGATCTGTCCCAGAGCTCCGAAGAGCAGACCAAGTACTACTGATTTAGGAGCGAATGCAAAGATCGCTGCACAGTCAACACCTGCTACCGCGCCCGGAAGCAATTTCTCTGAGATACCCTTGAAGGACATCATCAGCTCACCCACGAACATACGCACACCACTCAGCAATACGACGATGTTGGCTGTCAGTGTGATGGCAATCCAGATAAGAAATACAACGTTGTTTGTCAGGCCCGCCTGATTCAGCCCTTCTGCTCCCCGGAGCCAGTCGATCTGCTCTTTTCCTACCACAAGCATAATAATTGCAGTGGAAATGAACATAACAAGGGCCGTTGCAATAATGTTATCCTGAAGGAAATTCAGTGATTCCGGTAATTTCTTTTTCTCAATATCATCTTTTTCCGGGTTGCCGATCTTTGGAGCCACTTTGTAGGCAATATAGTCAACAACCATCTGCTGATGGGCTACCGTAAAATCTGCGCCTGTGATTTTCTTTGTAGGCTCGATCAGCAATGTGGAACAAATACCCCAGTAAAGAGCGGTAACTACGGCTGCTATCAGGACTGTCGGCAGCATTCCGAGTCCCAGGAATCTCCAGACAATATATGTACTGATACCTGCCTGAACGATCATAGCGTTACCTGTCAGGTAAACGGCACGGATTCTTGTAAACTTTCTCAGCGCCACAAGAACCAGATTCAGGATAAATGCTACAAGCAGCGTGTAAATCCCCCATGCAGCCCCTGTTCCCTCTCCGAGAATCGCATCTATCTTCTCGTAACCGGCAGTCATGGTCGGGTATGTATTAAGTCCTGCCCCCTGGATACCTGTTGCGTTCTGAAGAGCCGTCAGAAGTTTTCCGAAGTTCGCAATCAGGGCGCCGGATCCCATCCCCATAACAATAATACCGATGGATGCTTTTGCTGCACCCGCAATTGCCTTGGACACCTTCTGTTTCATCGCAATATAACCGATAAATACGATGATTGCCATCAACAGAAAAGGCTGTCCGAAGATTTGTTTTAAGAGTAAATCAAGAATTGAGTTTAACATTATTCCTCTCCTTCCTTTGTAACAAGATTTTCCTATCTCTTTGTGCAAAATGCATTCTTGATACTTTGTATTATAGTGTTCGTTATGATAATTGTCAATCTTATTATATGATTATTTATCGTTTTATATGAACCTTTTTTTCTTTAAATAAGTTTTACGCCTCATTAATCACCATTTCATTGCTATATATTCGTTTTATGTTCGTTATAATTCATATAATCGCTGTTTGGTCACAATTCCCAACTCTTTTTCCAGGTATCTCGCCACACCATCGTCATTATTGCTGAATGTCACACTGCTGGCCGCGTCTTTCAGTGCCTTTACGCCGTTTTCCATGCAAATTCTATAATCCGCGCATGCAAACATACTCAGATCGTTCTCATAATCCCCGAATACACAGACGTTTTCTTTACCGATCTTCTTCTCCTGCATAATTGTCTCAAGAGCAGTTTTTTTGGAGACCTGGCTCTGAAATGCACCTAAAAGGCCATACCCCGTTGGTTCATGGTGCACGTTTGCCAGACTGTCAACGAAACTTATGTACGCTTCCATTGCTGTTTCGTTTTCCTCGTAGGCCACGATTTTTGCAGCAGTCTTGTACCCCAGCACAGAGCCGCTCCGGAGAAACTCCCTGACCTTGAGTTTTACCGGGCAGCCTGCTTTCTGAGACAGCGCCTCGTAATCCCGGATCCTCTTTTTCAATTTTTCGCTTCCCTCAGAAAAATACATTTGTTCTGCAGAATACATCATAAATGTCATCTGCTGTTCATTCAGATAAGCCAGAAGACTGGCGGTATCCTCCTCTGCCAGAAAATTACAGCAGATCACCCGCTTACCGCTTCGCACAAGTGCGCCATTATCAGACAACATGTATTCACAGCCGCCAAGCTGTTTTTCATAGATGGACATCATCTGTTCATCCCGTCCGGAGGCAAGGCAGACAGCAATCCCCATCTCCCTGACTTTTTTCATCACAGATACCGTATAGGGGGTGATCATTTTCTCGTCATTTAAAAGTGTCCCGTCCAGATCGCAGACGACAAGCTTAATTTCGCTCATAGTTCTCTCCTTCTTTTATACAGCGTATTTGTTCCTGCAGCTCCCGGCATATAAGTTCAAATAATTCCCTGCCTTTTTCCGCAGTCGCTGCGGATGCATCTCCGAAGGCCCCGCTCTCTATAAAAGTTCTCCATGGCAACGGCTTTTTACCATAAAGAAGCGGAACCGGCGGGAATTCTGCGGTCGCAGCTTTCATATCCACCAGTTCCTCCTTAACATAGAGCATCAGAGAAGTCTCCAGCTCTCCCGCATGCCATACACTTCCGTTCCACAGAGGCGTAGTCAGAATATGTCCTGCTTTCTTTTCAATTCCGGCAGCCTTCATATGATACACATGATCCCCGGTCCCGCGATCGGCCAAAGTTCGAAGAATCTCTTCAATGACCTTATGATTTCCATTATGGAAAGAATACAAAATAATCCGCCTGGGGCTGGCACGCATCACACTTTCCACTGCCTGCAGGCAGTAATTTTCAAGACATGCCGGACTGATGGATATAGTGCTCTCAAACTCCCTGGCGGACCATACCTGTCCATAGGTTATACATGGATAATAATACATGTCCTCTCTTTCACAGATCTCTTGTGCAAATGCATGCGCCAGTATTGTATCCGTCCCGAGAGGCAGGTGGAGGCCATGCTCCTCCACCGAACCAAGGGTTAACAGAACACCTTCGCTCTCCCGTATATTCCTGCTCGCAGTTGTCCAGTTCTGATAAAAAAGATTTCTCATAGCTCAGAATACTTTGCATCCAGTGCAAGAAGTTCTTCTTCATCCTTAACATTCATCAATGCATCCATGATATCGGCTGTCAACAGCATATTGGCCAGTTTTTCCATGTTTTTCATATGTTCGTCGTGGTCTTTGGAAGCCAGAACAAAGAACAGCTTGGCGTCTTTTTCCGGATTACCTTCTTCAAAATGTACAGGTTCCTCCAGTTTCATGAATGATACTGCCGTGTCATTCACTCCCACAGCGCCTTCCTGCGAATGCGGCATTGCGATATTAGGTGCAAACACTATGTAAGGGCCATATTTTTTCACGCAGCCGATTACAGCATCAATATATGCCTGCTCGATAGAGCCATCGTCCAGAAGAGGCTGGCAGGATGCCGCTACCGCTTCTTCCCATGTATCAAATCCTTTATGAAAGCAAACTCGTTTTTTCTCCACTAATTCTCTTAATAACATTTCCGCATTCTCCTTTTTCCCGAATATTTTTTTACAGAATGGAACGGTAAGGCACGTTTGGCTCATCTGTAAAGCAGTCTTCAAATCCTCTTCTATAATGGAACTGTTTTTTATCTTTGTCCAGAGGCCAGATATATTTTCCACCCACATCCCAGATGAATGGTGTGAACTGATACTGTAACACATCTTTTTTAAAGTTGTAAAGCATCAAAATCTCCGCCGGGTCTGCCTTAAAGTTCGTCCATACATCATAATGGAACGGAATCACGACCTTACACTGCAGAGCCTCTGCCATTCGAAGGATATCCACAGATGTCATCTTATCCTGATTTCCGGCCGGGTTTTCACCATAAGAACCAAAAGCAATGTCTATATCATAGTCTTTGCCATGTTTTGCATAATATGTAGAGTAATGAGAGTCCCCGCTGTGATAAACGGTTCCAGCCGGTGTTTTGATCAGGTAATTGACCGCTTTTTCATCCATATCGTTGGGGCAGGTATTTCGAATATCCTCATCCGCGGTTACAAGACAGGTTCTGTCAAAGGAATCCAGTACCACAATCTCGCAGTCTTTTACCCGAATCACATCTCCCGGTTTTACAATTCTGCATCTTTCTTCCGGAACTCCATAGCTGAGCCACTTTTCAACGCTCTTAAGGGGCCCGATAAATGGGACATCAGGCTCACAGTTCTGCATAACTGCTGCCGCAAAGAACGGGTCAATGTGGTCATTGTGGTAGTGGGTGGACAGTACCGCATCCACAGCTGTAACGGCAAACGGATCGTAAACAATCGGCGCCGCACGCAGGTTTGGCTGCGTCATCCTTCCCCCTGTCATATTGCGCATCTGATGGAACGGAGCCATCTCCTTTGTCTTTTTGCTTCTTTTACCATTGCCGAACCACAGGTCGATTGCAATGTTCGTACTGTTCTCGGATTTGATCCAGAGCCCGGTGCATCCAATCCACCACATGGCGAATGTTCCCGGGGCAACTACTTCCTCATCAATTTCCTCGTTCAGCCAGGTTCCCCATTCCGGAAATGCTCCGAGTACCCATTTCTCTCTTGTAAGTTCATTCACTTTGCTCATTTTGCTTCCTCCTGCCTTAAATGATTGTTATTTTTCATTAAAACTATCGTTTATTATCTTTTCACGCTTATTTTATCATTTATTATGAATGTTTTCAATGCATTTATATGATTATTTTGTTTTTATATGAATATTTCACGTATCACTTGACTAATCATAAATCTCATGCTATCCTATAGGTGTATTTTCATCGGAGTTAGATTTCACATATTTTTGTAAGTCATTATGTTCCATTGATAATGCCTTACAAAAATATGTGATTTTTTATTTTCTGAGATTTACAAATATTATATTTAGGAGGTACCTATTATGAATAACGGTACAGTAAAATGGTTTAACGCACAAAAAGGATTTGGATTTATCACAAACAACGAAAACGGAGAGGACGTATTCGTACATTTCTCAGGGCTGGCTATGGACGGCTTTAAGTCTTTAGAAGACGGACAGAACGTTACATTTGACATTGCTCAGGGCAATCGCGGCCTTCAGGCTGTCAATGTCTGTGTTGCATAACCCAGGTTTAACCGAACGGACGCATTACAGATCAGGCCTGCCTGAACTGTTACACGGAATTATAATTTCCGGCTAAAATGCCAGGAGAGCTGAGTTGCTGACCGCACCTCGCTTTCCTGGCATTTTTTGTTGATTGATCCGATTCAGGATCATTAACATACGCAAAGGGGATCACGTATGCAGGGCCCTGAATGGCAGCACGGTAATATAACTTCAGAACAACGTATCGGATTCCAAAAAGTCAATTGCCGGGGAGATTACTCTCCCAGCTGTTTCAATTTAGAAATCATATCCACAATGGAATAGCCATAGTTATCTGCCGTGGCCCAGCCATACCCTTCCGGGTTCTCCTGCTGCCCCAGCCATTCCACATAAGGCGCTGATCCCTTAGTCACATATTCATAACGTTCATCTACGCACTCCTGAGTCAGGGCATCTGCGGTGGCATAAGCTTTCAGGTGCTGGATCTGCGCACGTATTCCGGTCCGTACATCGGGATAAGAATTTCCTGCAACACCGCCTCCGGTAGTACCCAGCCCTGCAAAATTAAACTGTTCAATGGACGCATCCCCTCCATACTGCAGCCACCCGGTTTCTTTCATGGTCTGCACAAAAGGCACCTCCGGCCTGATTCCTTCAGCGACCGCCTCATCGTAATACATCTGGCAGAATGTCTCTATGCTGTCTGCGCCGCCCTTACTCAACTCCTCCGCCGGATACTTTTCCTGGCTGGATTTAAAATATTCTACCATCTGCTCCACGGTAACCGTACTCTTTCCCATAATTGGATACTGCCCCTCGGCAATAACCTCCTCCGTCTCCTTGCTTTCTTCCTTATTCTGCTCGGGCTGATCCTGCGCTGTTTTGTTCGTATCCTTTTTTTCGTCTGCCTCTGAGGCGCCGCCATTCTTCCCGGACTTAGCCGCCTCATTTTCCTTCACTGCCTTATTCAGCGTTTCTTCCTTCGTACTCTTTTCCTGCCCTGCCTTTGCCTCTTTCTTAGTAAATGCCCCATTGTGCCCGGCTACCCCAATCACAATAACAAGCAAAAGCGCCAATCCTGCTTCAAGCCAGATTTTTATCTTATTCTTATTCAAGCCTTTCCAATCCATTATCATCACCCTTGTCCCAAAACTGTGTTGCTTATACTTTACAATATATGCACAGTAAAATGCAATATGCAAAAACAATTATATGAATATACCTGTAACCGTTCAGACAGATCTGCACATTTATGCGAAGACCGCAAGAAAACATGGTGGCTGCAGACATACCGCCGCAGGCGAATTTAAATGTTCTGGATGCGGAACAGTTCAGGCATGCCTGAACTGTTACATATATCTATCAACACTTATCAAGGCGGGAGTCTTATCTGCTTCCGTGAGAAAACAACTGGCCAGAAGACGTCCATGCACCATAGCCGTCTTCTGGCCAGCGTCTCATCACTCGCTGTACCGCCTTCACAATTTAACCTTCATTGGTTCCATCACCCAATATTTTATCTCCATGTCTCCCTTTTCTGCCCGGAAACTGCTCATACCATCTTCCGTATAAAATCTTGTGGTAAATACTTCTTCTCCCCCATTTAAATATACCTCCAGACAGGTTGTATCCGCCAGGATCCGGACAGACCGGCACTCATCCAGATACACGGCCCTGCTTTTTCTTCCATACCCCAGATTCTGTTCCTGAAGAAAAGTAATGGTAAACATTTTGTCACTTCTGCTATAGCATAAAGTAATTCCATCACTAATTACAAGGGTCAGGTCCGTGTCTTCAAGCATTGTAATTTCTATATCATAATACTGCATCTTGTCTGAGGTCTTGCCAGGCTCCAGAATCTGCTCCTCTTTCCGAAGTGACAGCAGTTCCTCTGCCGGATACTGCATCACCTTTTCATCCTTCAGAAACACCTCTCTGGGAACAGTAAGTGCATTCTGCCAACCGTCGTTTACTGTCGGGTTGCACTGTTCCTGGTCATCCGGCATACCGATCCATCCGATCAGGAGCCGCCTGCCCTGTTCATCCAGAAATGTCTGCGGGGCATAAAAATCAAAACCTCTGTCCCATTCCCGGAAGTTCTTCAACCGATACTCTCCGTCAAAGCTTCCATCCAGTTCAAAATATCCGGACTGATATACATTCTGATAGTCAATTCCTCTCGTTTCTACCCCCTGGGGAGAAACACTCAGTATCTTTTTCTCCCCCAGCATAAATGCATCAGGACACTCCCACATGTATCCGAATCTTTTTTCTCCTGTCAGTATATTCGTATGCTCCCAGCTTTCCAGATCAGGGCTTTTATACACAAGAACCTCTCCCCTGTCATCCTTGGTCCTTGCTCCCAGAAACATATAATAGTTGTCATCCTCTATTCCAATGCTTTTTCCCGTTACAACTTTCGGATCCCGTATATGGCAGGTCAGATGATCCGGATAGTCGTCATTTGTCATCAGGCATTTCTTTCCGTCAAAGTTAAGGCCGTCCTCACTGCTGGAGAGAACCGTATTGCTCTGCCGCCCATCCGTAATATAGTTATAGTCCCCCTCAAGCTTTACATTACCTGTGTAAAATAGATGCATTACTCCTTCCGAAGCAAGGGCAGAACCCGAATAGACACCATTACGATCGAATTCGGCCTCCGGTGACAGTGCAATCCCTGCATACTGCCACTCCAGAAGGTCCGTGCTGGTATAATGCCCCCAGCACTTGCTCCCCCCCTCCGGATTATCCGGAGAATACTGAAAAAACACATGATATACTCCCTGAAACTGACACAGCCCGTTAGGATCATTGAGCCAGCCCGTGGGCGGCATCAGGTGCAGCCCCAGCCGCCATTTGTCGCTCCAATTCATTTCTAACATATACATCCCCCTTTGTCATTTATGATTGTCTGCCGGTGATTTTGATGCTCTTATACTTCCCTGGATTTGTAACGATAACCGGTGTTACCGTATCAAGTCCTGCAGCTTTGATCTTATCCATATCAAATGCCGCAAGGAGTCCGCCGGCCTTTACCGTCTCTCCAGCCTCCACATATACCGTAAATGGTTCCCCGTTCAGCTTAACAGTATCCATACCAATATGGATAAGCAGTTCCACTCCATCCGGTGTTTCCAATCCGATCGCATGCTTCGTGTCAAACACTGCCGCCACGGTACAGTCAAACGGCGCATATACTTTACCTTCTGCCGGCTGTATACCGACACCGTCCCCAAGCACGCCGGACGCAAATGTCTCATCAGGCACCTCAGAAAGAGGGATAACCCGGCCTTTTAAAGGGCTGACCAATATCAATTCCCCGTTATTTCCGTCTTCCGTTTCCTGCTCTTCTTTAATAACAGCTTCCACTTGACCGCTTGTTACAGACGCCGTTTCCTCTTTGAAGCCCAGAACTCCTGTCAATACAAATGCAACACCAAATGCAATTGCCATCGCTATGACATAGTGCAGCGGACTGTGCAGATGCAGAAGGATTCCAAAGATTCCTGTCACGCCTGTACCTGTTGCCCCCAAATGGACAAGGGACGCATACAAAGCCCCGCACGCACCACCAATAGATGCCGCGATAAATGGCTTTCCGAGGCGTAGGTTTACACCAAAAATCGCCGGTTCCGTGATTCCCATACAGGCGCTCAGTGCCGAAGGCAGTGCCACAGATTTCATTTTCTTATTTTTACTCTTTAATGCTACTGCAAATGCAGCCCCGCCCTGTGCCACGTTTGCGGCTGATGCCAAAGGCAGCCAGAATGTTAGCCCGTACTGTGCCAGCTGGCCGATATCAATCACCGTGTACATATGATGTATTCCCGATACTACCGTTGTCGCGTATGCCCCGCCCATGATAAAGCTTCCGATTCCAAAGGGAAGGGTCAGAAGACTCTGAATCCCATTCAGCAGCCCATTTTCAACAAATACAAAGACCGGGCCGATCGCCGCCAGTGTCAGATAGCCCGTCACAAAGACGCTGACAAGAGGTGTTACAAATAAATCAAACATCGGTGGAACGATCTTATGAAGTCTCTTTTCTATTATGCTGAGAACAAAAACAGCTATAATAACTGGAATGACATGCCCCTGATATCCCACCATATCTATCCGCCATAGTCCAAAGAACACCTCCTGCGTTTTCTGTACACCTTCTGTTGCAACCGTCCACGCATTCTGCAGATCGGGATGGATCATGATCATACCGATCACCGCACCCAGAAATGGATTGGCCCCAAACACCTTTGCCGCGCTAAACGCAATTAGAATAGGCAGGAAAACATATGCAACATTGCTAAACAGCACCGCAAACTGATAAATTGAGCCATCCGTATTAATATTCACGTACCCGTTATTTACCATAAAGTTCAGGGCTTCCATGATTCCCATCAGAAATCCGCTTGCCACGATAGCCGGGATAATCGGTACAAAAATATCACCGATCGTCTTAATCAGCCGTTTAAATGGATTCTGCCTCTTTGCAGCTTCTCTTTTCACATCGTCTTTGCTGGCCTCGCTGATTCCCGCAATCTTAATAAATTCATCATAGACCTTATTAACAGTTCCTGTCCCCAGGATAATCTGCATCTGCCCTGATGCGAAGAATACCCCCTTTACAGCATCCACATTCTCAACAGCCGCACTGTCACACTTATCATTATCCGCAATCACAAGCCGAAGCCTGGTTGCACAGTGTGCAGCAGAGATCAGGTTTTCTTTTTCCCCGGTATACTTCAGTATCTGTTCCGCTATCGCATGATAATCCATAACGCCCTCCTTCATGATATCGTTATCACTTTTTTTGTTTGATATCACGTTAATCCTCATATTTTATGTGATTTTTAATATGATATCGTTTTCATATTTAATATATATTTTATCACCTTTTCAAGATCTGTAAATAGGTAGATAGAACAAAAATGCATGCCATTTTTTGTCTATATTTCACAATTCTAGTATAAGACAATTTAAATGCCTTGCTGGTTCGGTGAGAATGATTTTCCGAAAGTGCAGACGAAAAACGCAGGCGTAGCGGGGATACACTGAGGCTTTTGCGTCTGTGCTATCGGAAAATCAGGCCGGCGAAACAGTAAGGTATTTAGATTTTCTTATACTAGTACGCCTTGGCGTACTTGCGGCGAGGTGCGTCATGTTCCTCCTGACATTATACCTCTGCGAGCCTCTGTCATCCGCTGCCAGCTTTATCCCGGAAAAAGATTTGTGTTACTGTGCACGGCACGGTCTGAACAGTAACAGATTTGTCTCCCATTAAGACGAACTTGTTACTTATTTACACTTATAGGGTAGGTGTCTTATCTGCTTTCAAGATAAACATTATTCCCTGAAAATACCACAATTATGTAAAAACACATAATGAGCGCCCGTTCTTAAAAAATTGCGCATTGACACAAAAATGACCGGAGTTTATGGATGACTTTTGATTCACAATATCAAATGTCATGAAAGGATGTGCTGCGTTGCCGTCGGACAACACAGCGAATCCTTCTTTTACCATACAATCCGGTCATTTATTATTTAACTGCACTTAGGAATGGACAACCAGCACAGCCATAAACACTTTCCACTCCAGCTCCTTACTCCAGAATTCTTCTCTCACTCTTATACACTCTCTGCCTTAACCACCTCATACCCGAGCTTTGTCTGCCTGTATATGTTCGCTTCATTCTCGATCAGCTCAAGCAGCATATTTGCGGCCTCTATTCCGCTGGTTCTATAGAACAGATGAGCTGTTGTTATTCTGGGTGTCACCACCCTGGACAAGCGATTATGCCCGATCCCCGCCACAGCTGTTTCCTCAGGTATCTTTCTGCCCATATCCTTGAGACATGTTACAGCTCCTACTGCCAGTGTATCTGTGGCACAAAATACAGCATCCAGTTCCGGGCATCTGTTCACCAGTCTTTTCATACTTTCATAACCCGCCTCCATGTTGAAGCCTGCCGTTATTATCATCTTTTCCGGTACTTCCAGTCCATACTCTTTCATTGCGTCTTTATAACCTTCGGTCCGGCTCTTCCCCGCGGCCTCATCCTTCTGTGACACAGCTATATGTGCAACCTTCTTTTTCCCGCTCTCCAAAAGCAGCTCTGTCATCGCTCTGGCAGCGCCGTAATCGTCATGATAGACACAGGCGCAATCGTCAAACCTCTGACTGATAATAACAATTGGGATCCCCAGTTTCTTCAATGCTTCCTGATGCGCCCGGTCATAAACAGAAGCCGAAAACAAGATTCCGTCGACCGGGTTATTCTTCAACAGATTGAGATATTCAATTTCCTTTTTGGGATTATTCTCTGTACTGGCCAGCAGCATCTGATAACCTTTTTCCGAAAGAACAGAACTGATACCGTCAGCCACCCTTGCTATAGATTCCGAACTGATCTTAGGCAGTATCACCCCAATCACCTTTGACCTCTTTGTCCTGAGAATCTGCGCCTGCTTGGACGGTCTGTAGCCGGTTTTATCAATGACAGCCTTAATCTTCCGCCTCTTCTCCTCGCTGATATATCCATCATTCAAATATCTCGAAACAGCAGATACCGAGACCCCTGCCATCTTCGCGATTTCTGTAATCGTCATTGTCGTTCCTCTCAATCCATGCCCCCCTGAAACGGAGCAATTTATACTCATAAAATTATGCAGTCCTCGCTTCCTCAAAAGGAAGCAGCTATACCCATAGAATAATTGTAGCATCCTACTTAGGGCAATTCAAGCTGGATTTTAGCAATTATGTATTTAAGCAATTCAGTGTATTGGCAATTTCATTTCCTATCCCCGCCCCCAATCCCATCCGCCTCTCTCCAAAGTCTTCCCAGAGTATTGCGTCTCCCGCCCTATAGCGCCAGCCGCAGGAACCGGACATAGAGGCCGCCGGAAGGGTCAGCACGGCTGTTAGCCGGAGTTAAGGAAAAAAGAAGGAAAGCAGGGGTAAAAATTGTAATAACCAAATTACAATTTTTCCTGCCCCCAGCGCGTGAAGTCATCAAGACCTCACGTGATGTGGGCAGGCTGCCCCTGCTTTCCTTCTTTTTTGCTTTACTCCGGCTTACAGCCGTAACCCGTTTCCGGCGGCCTCTATGTCCGGTTCCTGCGGCGTCCCCATACCAGGTCCAACAGCTTTACTCCACAACGACCCCTTTTTGAAGCATAATATTCGCATAAAGCGCCTTCTCACTTGTAGCGATGATTGCATAAGCTGTCTTTGCCTCATCATAAAATGCGAAACGCTCAATATTCCCCACTGCGTCCCCGCCTCTTTCATCATGTTTTGCAATGATTTCTTTATATGTATCCCAGATCGGTGTCTCTACATCGTCACCATCCATAACCTGCATCAGGTTTACCGGCTTTTCTACATATGTATCCAGAGGGAATACCTGAAGGATAGCATCCAGGATCTCCGGAACCCCGTGTCCGTCACAGCGGATCACGATTGCGTCCTTTCCCATGGATTCTGCCGGAAAGTTACCGTCAGAGATAACCAGTCTGTCGCTGTGTCCCATTTCACATAATACTTTTAATAATTCTGGTGATAAAATCTGTGGAATTCCTTTTAACATTGTTCATGTCCTCCTGAGTCTTAGTCGGGCCGGTGCCTCCTGGTATTACATTTCGTATGATTCGGTGCAGACAGCAGGTACTGTCAGCACTGAAACTTATATCATGAAATACGCAGGCATATGCGCCCATAAATGCCAATACAAAGAGCACCTGGTTGGCACAGGCACTCTTTGTTTGGTTAGTTAGGTATTGGTTTTCGGTGTTTCACAATAGTACAGACAATTCTGAACTATCGCGGTATTTCCGCAAAATATATTTGGTTATAATCACTTGGCGGCAATTATCGAATGGACTTGTACATTGGTCCATAAGCCTGGCATGCTCTGAAATCCTGGCCCTCTTTGTCCTGTCCGAATGCATTCCATGATGCAGGTCTGAAGATCTTCTCTTCAGGAACGTTGTGCATTGCTACCGGAATTCTCAGGATTGAGCAGAGTGTGATCAGGTCAGCACCAATGTGTCCATAGCTGATTGCGCCGTGGTTAGCTCCCCAGTTGTTCATTACATCGTATGCGGATGTGAATGCGCCTTCTCCTGTTACTCTTGGTGCAAACCATGTACATGGCCATGTATAGTCTGTTCTCTTCCACAGCACGTCTGTTACTTCATCCGGAAGTTTTACTGTCCATCCCTCAGCGATCTGAAGCATTGGCCCTAAATTCTTCACAAGGTTCAGACGGATCATGGTTACAGGCATCTCTGCTTCTGTTACGAATCTGGATGAGAATCCGCCGCCTCTGAAGTATCCGAAGTCAGCATAGTTCCAGGTCGTTGCATTGAGCATTGCTTCCTGGTCTTCCTCTGTTACATCATACCATGGCTTCATACATCCGTTTCCATCAGCGTCTTTAGACTGTCCGTTCGCATCCAGGCATGCTGCACCTGAGTTAATCAGATGGATAAATCCGCCTGCTTCTTTTGCATGTCCTTCCAGTTCATATCCGTCCGTAGCTCTCTTAACAGCCTCAGGGCTCCAATAGGTACGTACATCTGCAAAAATCTGTGCTGAGTTTGTAAGCAATTTGCTGAACAGCATTCCAAGTCCGTTCAGTACGTCGTTTTCTGTTGCAAGGATGTATGGTTCTCTTGCTCCGTTCCAGTCGAAGGAGGAATTCAGCATAGCTTCCGGGAAGTCACAGTTCGGATAGAAGTCTGTCCACTGTCTCTGTCCCTGGAATCCAGCTGCCAGAGCGTTGTGTCCAACCATCTCTTCTTCTCTTCCTTCCGGCAGATTTTCGTTGCCGTTCATCAGGTCTTTGATGATGCACATCATTTTTACAACGAATTCCCAATCAGCTTCCTTTTCCTCGCTGTTTCTCTGGAGGTCTTCACGGTTCTTATCAAAACCTTCTTTGCATTTCTCCTTTGTCCATGCAAGAGCTTTCTGGAATTCAGCTTCATCATAGATACCCTCTGTCATGCGGCGGATGATTTCCACCTCATCCACAGATTCAACACGCATGCCAAGGTATTCCTCGATAAATGCCGGATCAATGATTGATCCGCCGATTCCCATACAGATAGAACCGATCTGAAGATAAGATTTGCCTCTCATGGTTGCTGCAGCAACGGAAGCGCGTCCGAATCTCAGTAATTTTTCTTTTACATCGCATGGAATCTCAGTATCATCAGCTTCCTGAACATCATGTCCATAGATTCCGAATGCCGGAAGACCTTTCTGCGCATGTGTAGCCAGTACAGATGCAAGATAAACAGCTCCTGGTCTCTCTGTTCCGTTAAATCCCCATACAGCCTTGATTGTCTGTGGATCCATATCCATTGTCTCTGCACCGTAGCACCAGCAAGGTGTTACCGTCAGTGTAATGTCAACGCCTTCTTTTTTGAATTTATCTGCACATGCAGCAGCCTCTGCCACACGTCCGATTGTGGTGTCAGCGATTACAACCTTAACCGGCTCGCCGTTTGAATACTTCAGATTCTCTGTGAACAGTTTAGCTGCTGATTTCGCCATATTCATTGTCTGTTCTTCCAGAGATTCACGTACCTTCAGAACCCCTCTTCTTCCATCGATCGTAGGTCTGATACCAATTACTGGGTAGTCTCCGATAAGTCTTGATTTTGCCATGATTTGTTTCCTCCTTATTCTTGTTTCAATCCATGCTCGGTAATTTCACAGAGTACGACTACATCTTGTACAGATGCACAGCTTGACCTCATGTCAGTGTGGGATACCGAGTCCTCTCTGCCCGACACTGCCATTAATCTTGCTTTTATTGATTTATCGCTCCACCTATACAGGCGGGAAAATCCTTCTTAATCTTGTTGAATTAAAGTTTTAAATTTCTCATATGCCGCATTCCACTTTTCTTCATCCTGCGGAATGTACTCATATGTTTCTTCTGAATCTGCAATAATCTGTCTTGCCTCATTCACGTCTTTGATCTCGCCAAGGGACATAAACTGTACGGCAATGTTACCAAGCGCCGTAGCCTCTACCGGTCCCGCAATCACCTTGCGGCCGTTCGCCCCGGCAGTCATCTGGCAGAGCAGTTTGCTCTGGATCCCACCGCCGATCATATGGATGGTCGGATAGTGCTTTCCTGTACATGATTCAATCTGCTCCAGAGCATATCTGTATTTCAGCGCAAGGCTCTGGTTAATGCAGCACATGATCTCACCGATTGTCTCCGGCACCTTCTGTCCCGTCTTACGGCAGAACTCACGGATACGTTCCGGGATGTTGCCGGCCGGAACAAATTCCGGCGCATCGGGATCAATGAAGCTCTGGAACGGCTCTGCTTCCCTGGCCATCTGTTCCAGCTCCCCGAAGGAGTATTCCTGGCCTTCGCGGATCCACTGTCTTCTGCTCTCCTGAGCAAGCCACAGTCCGATAATATTCTTCAGCAGTGTGGTGGTATCGCCGTAACCACCCTCATTACTTACATTGCATGCACGGGATTTTTCTCCGATAACCGGAGCTTTCAGTTCGGTTCCAAACAGGCTCCAGGTTCCACAGCTGATAAACATGAAGTCCTCTTCCTGTGTCGGTACAGCTACCACGGCGCTCTGTGTATCATGGCTGGCAACCGCGATTACCTTTGCCGGCTGGATTCCAAGCTCTTCGCAGATGTCACCGCTCAGAGTCCCTACGACCGTCCCGCTTGGCACAATCTCCGGGAAAATATCCTTCGGAATACGGAGTGCATCCATAATCTTATCCGACCACGCCTTGTTCCTTGCATCCATGAGCTGTGTAGTTGTAGCCATCGTATACTCCGCTTTTGTCTCCCCGGTCAGGAAGTAGTTAAAAAGATCCGGAGTCAGTAACAGCTTGTCTGCCCTTTCCAGAATCCAGGGCCTCTTTTCCACTAAGGAATAGAGCTGGAATACAGTATTAAAGTTTTCAAACTGATTACCTGTCATATCATAAAGTTCGTCTTTTGGAATTGCCTTAAACACTTCCTCCTGCATGCCAAGTGTCCTGTCATCTCTGTAATGCACAGCACTCTCAAGCAGTACCCCATGCTCGTCCAGAAGGCCAAAATCAACCCCCCACGTATCAATTCCGATACTGTCAAAGCCGCCTTTTTGTTTTGCTTTGATAATACCCTGTTTTATCTCGAAAAATTGTCTCAATGTGTCCCAGTACATTGTCTTGCCTATGATAACGGGATCATTGGAAAAACGGTATACTTCTTCCATATGTATCTTCCCGTCCTCCAGGGTCCCAAGGATTGCACGTCCGCTGGACGCCCCGAAGTCAAACGCAAGAACCTGCTTCTTTTCACTGCTCACACACATTCCTCCTTTCAAAGATCATTAACCGTAACAGTTTCGACAAGTCTGAACTGTCACCATGAACCTGTCATTAGCTACATTTTAACATTGTCCATGACAAGATACTTGTGCTATAATGGTAAAAAATATAACAATATTCACATAAAGGAGTATCATGCAGTATATCAATTACCGTGAAAGCTGGCAGAGGGGTACTGTCGACTTTCCCGTAGAATACCACCATATTACCCCCGCGCATCCCCAATATATCATGTCGCTCCACTGGCATGTGGAATTTGAAATTATGCGTATAATAAAAGGCACTTTCCTGTTGTCCATCGATGAAGAGGAATTCACAGTCCACGCGGGTTCTTCCATCATCGTCCCGGCAGGCGCCCTGCACGCTGGAACTCCCCAGAATTGCACCTATGAGTGTATTGTTTTTGACATGAACATGCTGATGAATAAAAACGATTCCTGCCGCAAACTCATCAGAAAGATCATTGATCATGAGGTGGAGCTTACTTATGTATATCCGGATTCCTGTAACGATATCCACCAGATCGTCTGGTCCATGTTCGACGCAATGGCTTCCAAAAAAGAAGGTTATCAGCTGATCGTTCTGGGAGCCCTTTATCAGCTGACAGGCTCTGTTTTCTCTGAAAAATATTATAACCCTACGCCCGCGCAGCCTCCCAGAAACCATCGGCGTATCGTTCAGCTCAAGACGGCACTGGAGTTTATGGAATCGGCCTACAATACCCCGCTCACTCTGGAGGAGATGTCCAGCAGTGTCAATATGTCGCCCAAATATTTCTGCCGCTTTTTCCAGGAGATGACACACCGCACGCCAGTCGATTATCTCAACTACTACCGTATAGAACGCGCCTGCTATCAGCTGCTTACCACCGATCAGTCCATCACCGAGGTTGCTTATAATTCGGGCTTCAATGATCTGAGCTACTTTATCAAAACTTTTAAAAAATATAAGGGAACTACACCGAAAAAGTATCTCTGCTAATGGGGTCGAATGGGGGGACACGGATGTGGGCTGGCTATGAATTGCGGTTTAGTCGGCTAGCTTTAGCCTAGTCGACGGACGGGGACGCTTCATGACAGGGAG
>OLSM01001052.1_pt1 | contig 22476 bp, 17 predicted proteins | sample 1672721 | NCBI WGS metagenome assembly OLSM01 (sample SAMEA3136717, study PRJEB25190) | human gut metagenome | reverse complement strand
AACTTCTTACAGGACGTGCTCAGATCTTCGCTGATGTTCGTACATACTGGAGCCCGGAGGCAGTTAAGAAAGCTACAGGATATGACCTTGAGGGTGTTGCCAAAGAAGCTGGCGGATTCCTTCATCTGATCAACTCCGGTGCTGCTTGCCTGGATGCTAACGGACAGGCTAAAGAGGCTGACGGAACACCAGTTATGAAACAGTGGTGGGATGTTACAGAGGCAGACCAGAAAGCGATCATGGACAATACAGAGTGGTGTATGGCCGACAACGGATACTTCCGTGGAGGCGGATACTCCAGCCGTTATGAAACACGTGCTCAGATGCCTGCAACTATGATCCGTCTGAACCTTGTAAAAGGACTTGGACCGGTTCTTCAGATCGCAGAGGGATGGACAGTAGCCCTTCCGGAAGAAGTATCTGACAAGCTCTGGAAACGTACAGACTACACATGGCCATGTACATGGTTCGCTCCAAGATGCGATGGCAAAGAGGGACCGTTCAAGACAGCTTACGATGTAATGAACAACTGGGGTGCTAACCACGGTGCGATCTCCTACGGACACATCGGTGCAGACCTTATCACAATGTGCTCTATGCTGAGAATTCCGGTATCCATGCACAACGTTCCTGAGAAGGATATCTATCGTCCGGCAGCTTGGAACGCATTCGGTATGGAAAAAGAGGGTGCAGACTTCCGCGCTTGCAAGAACTACGGACCACTCTACAAATAAATCATACTGTTAAAATAACAAATATCATATCCTCCGGCATGTATGTGCCGGGGGATTTTTTTGTGCCATAATGTAAGGATACACAGGAAACGCACTGTTCGGATTCCGGGAAAAAAGTTATAATAGAAAAAGGTATATAAAAAGATATATTAAGAATACGGGAGGTTACTGAAATGAGATATATACAACTGAACAACACAGATCTGGACGTCAGTCGTATTTGCCTTGGGACAGCAGGATTCGGGGATAAATTGGATCAGGAAAAAAGTTTTGAGGTTCTGGATGCCTTTATACGGGCAGGTGGAAATTTTATTGATACAGCCAATGTGTACTGCAAATGGCTGGAAGGACATGGGAACTGCAGTGAGCAGATCATTGGAAAATGGCTGAAAGACCGCGGGGCGGAAGGAAAAGTGATCGTGGCTACCAAAGGTGCACATTATTCTTTTGAAGATCCGGGCCGTAGCAGAGTGAACCGGGAGGATATCCGGGCAGATCTGGATGAAAGCTGCCGTACACTGGGAAAAGATGAGATTGATTTTTATTGGCTTCACAGAGATGATCCGGAAAAACCGGTGGAAGAGATCGTGGATATTCTGGAAGAACTGAAAAAAGAAGGCAGGATTCGCTATTACGGATTTTCCAATTACTGTACAGAGCGACTGAAACAAATTGAGAAATGTCTGAGAGATCGAAATCTTCCAGGCATCACAGCAGTCTCCAATCAGTGGAGTCTTGCAGGAATCAATCCCGGGGGAAATACCAATCCGGATCCCACACTTGTGGAGTTTTCCGGAGAGGAATTTAAGTGGCACTGTGAAACTGGTGCGGCATCCATTCCGTTTTCATCCACAGCAATGGGATTTTTCCCGAAACTTCAGAAAATGGGGCTTTCCTGCACAGAAGCAGAAACAGATGCATCCTGGATGCAGGAGAAAGAAAAACAGATTGCAAATCTTTCCGAAAGCATGAAGAAAGCCTACTGGAATGAGACAAACCTTCGCACATATCAGAAACTGTTAAAATTACAGAAAGAAACCGGACACAGCCTGCAGGCCTTATCTCTGGCGTACTTTTTCCATCAGCCTTTCCAGACAGTGCCGGTAACCGGTGTCAGCAATCTTACACAGTTAAAAGATGCAATAGATGCCTGTGAAATTGATCTTGCGCCGGAACGGTTCGGAGGCTGGGTGAGCGCTGGAGGTGATCAATGAAACTGATTCATTTATCCGATCTTCACCTTGGAAAAAGAGTCAATGAATTTTCCATGATTGAAGATCAGAAATATATTCTGGATGAAATCCTGAGAATCATTGATAAAGAGGAACCGGATGGAATTCTTCTTGCGGGAGATCTTTATGACAGGCCGGTTCCTTCTGCAGAGGCCGTGCAGCTTTTTGACAGTTTTCTCACTAGGCTGGCGAAGCGGAAACTTCCGGTTTATGCCATCGGCGGAAATCATGACAGCGCAGAGAGGATTGCTTTTGGAGCACATATTATGAGCAGCAGTGGAATCTGCATGTCTCCGGTATATGATGGAAAAACAGCAAAGTACTGTTTAATGGACAGTTACGGAGAAGTGTGGATTCATCTTCTTCCGTTCATCCGGCCTTCCGTTGTACGTCATGCACTTTCCGGGGAAGAGAGCGCAGAAGAAATCCGTACTTATCAGGAGGCTGTGCAGGCAGCAGTGGAACACATGGAGATTGAAAAAGATAAGAGAAATGTTCTAGTGGCCCATCAGTTTGCAGTGGGAGCGGTAAGCTGTGATTCCGAGGAGATCACAGTGGGAGGAATTGACCAGATTGAAGTGTCCGTTTTTTCGGACTTTGATTATGTGGCACTTGGACATATCCACAGCCCGCAGAACGTGGGCAGTCCGAAAATCCGATACTGTGGAACCCCACTGAAGTATTCGTTTTCCGAGTCAGGGCAGCAGAAATCCGTGACCGTTGTGGAACTTCTGGAAAAAGGAAATCTGGAAGTGCGGGAGATTCCGCTGAAGCCCCTTCGGGATATGCGGAAACTGAAAGGCACATACATGGAGATTACGTCACTGTCTAATTATCAGGACACAAACACCGAGGATTATGTGCAGATTACACTGACAGATGAAGAAGATATTGTAGATGGAATGCAGAAACTCCGGACGATTTATCCAAACCTGATGCGGCTGGAATATGACAACCGCAGGACAAGAGAAAATCAGGAAATTACAGGTACGGAAGCTGTAAAAAAGAAATCCGAACTGGAATATTTTGAGGAATTTTTTGAGCTGCAGAACAATCAGCCCATGAATGAGGAACAGCGGAAATTTTCAGAAGACCTGATCCGTAAAATTCTGGAGGTGAACTTATGAGACCGGAAAAACTGACCATTAGTGCCTTCGGGCCTTATGCGGACAAAACGGAGATTGATTTTTCCAGGCTTGGAGAAGGAGGTCTCTATCTGATCACCGGAGACACCGGAGCTGGAAAAACTACGATTTTTGATGCAATCACGTTCGCTCTCTATGGACAGGCCAGTGGGCAGGTAAGAGACTCAGCCATGTTTCGCAGCAAATATGCGGATACTGCCACGGAGACGTTTGTGGAGCTTGAGTTTTCCTACCAGGGAAAAAAATATCAGATTTTCCGGAGCCCGGAATATATGGCCCCCAAGAAAAGAGGTACAGGGCTGACGCTCAGAAAAGCAGAAGCGCAGCTGACCTATCCAGATGAACGCCAGCCTGTGACAAAGGCAAGAGATGTAACCAGAGCGGTTGAGGAACTTCTTGGGCTTGACTATGAACAGTTTACCCAGATTGCCATGATCGCACAGGGGGATTTCCAGAAACTTCTTCTTGCGGGAACTGTGCAGCGTGGGGAGATCTTCCGGCAGATTTTTCACACAGGGCTTTATCAGCAGGTGCAGCAAAAACTTAAGGATGCGGCAAGGAACAGATATAAGGAATATGATGAGATGCGCCGCAGTATCACCCAGTATCTGGACGGAGTAAAGTTTCAGCAGGCGGAAGGAACCGGAGCCGGGGAATTTGCAGAGCTGAAAAAAGTGAAATTCGAAGGAAAACTGGAGCGTAGTCTTGAACTTCTGGAGGATTTTATCAATCAGGGAGAAATCAGGGAGAATGCACTTTTTACTGAGGAGCAGGAAGTGGATCAAAAGATCCGGACAATGGAAAAACTGCTGCATCTTTCCTCACAGAAACAAAGTCTGGAACAAAAAGAAACTTTTGCAGAAGAACAGCTTAAGAAACTTCTTCCGGAGCTTGAGAAAGCGACAGCAGAGGCAGAAAAATATCAGGATACAGACCAGAAATGCGAAAAGCTGGGACTTCTGATCCGTGAAAAAGAGGAACAGCTGAAAAAATATCAGCTTTTGGAACAACTTAAGGAAGAACTGGATGAAATCGGTACACAGCTGGAAAAATCCAGGGCACAGAAGGAAGCGAATATCCGGCAGGAAGAGCAGATTCAGAAAGACATGGAACAGCTGAAAAAGGAACGTTCCACATTGGAAAATTCTGAGGTTGACCTTCAGAAAGCAATGACGGAGAAAGAAAAACGGACACAGAGAAAGACAGAACTGAATGGGCTTGAGACAGAAATCCGGGAATTTCGAAATCTTTATGACGCAACAAAAGAACAGCAGAAAAAGTATCAGGCAGCGTGTCAGGAAGAAAAGCAGCAGAATGAATACTATCAGCAGATTTTTCACCGTTTTCTGGATGCTCAGGCAGGACTTCTGGCGCAGGAACTTAAAAATGGTCTGCCCTGTCCTGTGTGCGGTTCCACAAGCCATCCCCACCCTAAGATGCTGTCCGGAGGACATCCGGTTACTCAGGAAACACTGGACAATGAGAAACGCGAACTGGATAAACTGGTAAAGGATTCCACAGACCAGAGTGTGAAAGCCGGAAAATTAAAGGAACGGAGCAATGCAGCCTGGAAACAGATTGTGCTCAGTGCAGAAGAACTTTTAGAGGATTTTCAGAGGTTCCGTAAGGAAAGCAGAAGCACAGCCGGTCAGGCAGGGGATTTCATGACCGTGTGGAAACAGATGATTCTTATGATAAACAGGGAAAAAGAACAGTGCGGAAATCTTCTGGAAGAAAGTGACAGAAAAATCCGGGAAGCCCGGGAAAACACAAAAAGAAAGAAAACTGTGGAAAAACTTCTGGAGAATCTTCAAAAAGAAAAAGATCGGATTCAGGAAAAAAAGAACTTCTGTGACAGAGAACAGGCCGGTCTTACGATGAAAGCAGCCGAAAATAAAAAACAGCAGCAAAATGCGGCGGAAGAAATCAGACAGATCCATCTGGAAACAGGAAAAGAAGTTCTGGAAACAGAAATAAAGGAAAAACAGCAGGAATACAGAAATCTGAAAGAAAACCACAAAAAGGCAAAAGAGACCTTTGAGAGATTTCAGGCAGAGAAGGAAAGAATAACTTCCACTATAAAGACTCTCAGAGAACAGCAAAAAGAAATCGGAGAGATTCACGAAGAAGAGATCCGGGCGCAGTATACAAAAAGTACAGCACAGAAAGCAGAACTTACAGAAAAAAGAAAAGAACTTTTTTCCATTCAGAGCGGAAACCGGGAAATTTTCCAGAAGGTACAGAAGCAAAAGGAAGAGATGACAGCTGCGGAAAAAGAATATGTCTGGATAAAAAATCTCTCGGACACAGCTAACGGAAACCTTAACGGAAAGGCCAAGATTGAGCTGGAAACCTATATCCAGATGTCCTATTTTGACAGAATTCTCCGAAGAGCCAATGTGCGTCTTATGACTATGAGCAGTGGCCAGTATGAGCTGAAACGCCAGGAACAGAGCGAGAACCGAAAGGAAAAAGCCGGCCTGGACCTCAATGTCATTGACCATTATAACGGAACAGAGCGAAGCGTAAAAACACTTTCTGGAGGAGAAACCTTCCAGGCTTCCCTGTCTCTGGCGCTGGGGCTTTCCGATGAAATCCAGGCATCTGCAGGAGGAATACGCCTGGATTCCATGTTTGTGGACGAAGGCTTCGGTTCCCTTGACGAGGAAGCCCTTTCCCAGGCAGTCAAAGCCTTAAGCGGCCTGGCAGACGGACACCGCATGGTAGGAATCATCTCCCACGTGGCCGAGCTGAAAGAACGCATCGAAAACAAGATCATCGTCACGAAACAGTGCAGCGGGAAAGGCGTTGGCAGTAGCATCCGGATACAGTAGCAGATATAAGACAGAAAAAACTCCGACAGGGATTATTATGTATCGTCCCGGTCGGAGTTTATATATTTGATTATATAGGAGTTATGATATCAGAAGATCAGTCCTTCTGATATTTTTTCTTTTTTTCAGCCTTGGCTTCGCAGGTAAGCTCAATGCCGAGTTTTCGGAAACTGATCACATCCACATCGGAGAGCATAACAGAGGTATGGGCCTGGCAGCCACGGAGGTTCGGGATCTGCTCCAGGGCAAGGCGTGCGGCGTCGCTGGTTGCGGCACTCATGGACAGGGCAATCAGGATCTCGTCAATGTGAAGACGTGGGTTCTTACTTCCAAGATATTTGGTCTTCAGCTGCTGAATCGGATGGATGGCATCCGGGGAGATCACATGCTGCTCATGGTCAACTCCTGCCAGCTCTTTCAGTGCGTTCAGAAGGAGAGCTGCGGATGCACCGAGAAGATCGGAAGTTTTTCCGCATACGATTCTGCCGTCCGGAAGTTCCATAGCTGCAGCAGGGCCATTGGTTGCTTTCTCTTTTTCAAGGGCAGCAGGTACAACTTTTCGGTCAGTGATCTCTGCGTGGGCCTGCTGAAGGAGAAGTTCGATTTTACGTACTTCATTCTCTGTGCCGGAGCCGGAAACCAGGGCGTCCATACTCTTATAATAACGGCGGATGATCTCCTGGCGGGAAGCTTCCTGGCATACTTCATCGTCAACGATGCAGTTACCGGCCATATTAACGCCCATATCTGTCGGAGATTTGTAAGGGCAGCTGCCCATGATCTTCTCGAACATAGCCTGTACAACAGGGAAAACTTCTACGTCACGGTTGTAGTTGACGGTAGTTTTGCCGTAAGCTTCCAGATGGAACGGGTCGATCATGTTGACGTCATTCAGATCTGCAGTGGCAGCTTCATAGGCAAGGTTTACCGGATGTTTCAGAGGAAGATTCCAGATCGGGAAAGTCTCGAATTTCGCATATCCGGCTTTTACGCCACGTTTGTATTCGTGATAGAGCTGGGAAAGGCAGGTTGCCATCTTTCCGCTTCCAGGTCCCGGGGCTGTGATCACAACCAGAGGTCTTGTGGTTTCAATATAGTCATTCTTTCCATAGCCCTCATCACTTACGATCAGAGAGGTGTTGCTTGGATATCCGGGGATCAGGTAAAGCTTGTAAACACGGATACCCAGTTTCTCCAGACGTTTCTTGAAGAGATCGGCGCTTTCCTGGCCGGAGTACTGTGTGATGCATACGCTTCCTACATACAGGCCACGGCTTGTAAACTCATCCATAAGACGGAGCACGTCTTCGTCATAGGTAATGCCAAGGTCGCCGCGTACTTTATTCTTGTCAATGTCATTGGCACTGATAACAATAACGATCTCCGCCTGATCAGAAAGCTGCATCAGCATGCGGAGCTTGCTGTCCGGTTCAAAACCCGGAAGAACACGGGATGCATGGTAGTCGTCAAACAGTTTGCCGCCGAATTCAAGATAAAGTTTGTTGCCGAACTGACCGATTCTTTCACGGATATGTTCTGATTGCATTTTCAGATATTTTTCATTATCAAAACCTATTTTCATTTGTCTGATTTCCTCTCCTCTTTAATTTTCCAAATTACTGGGAACAGTATACTACAATTTAATGTTCACTGGCAATATCCTATGAGGTGTTTTTTCACAGGTATTTTTACAATCTCACGGTTGATTTATACGGTTTTTCTCTTTATAATAAAGAAATGACAAGAGGAGGAAAAAAATGAATAATCAACTGAAAAATGATCAGGACGGAAAGCAACCTGATAACAAAGATCCCAAACAGGGTTCAGGTAAAAATCATCAGTCGATTCTGGCTTTTCTGATATGCCTCCTGGTCACACTGGTGTGTTTTGCATTGTTTACCAACATGCTGAAAGATAACAGCAGTGAGATCTCCTATGATAAATTTATCGATATGGTGGATAAGGACCAGGTTAAGGAAGTAACGATCCAGTCCAGCACACTGACGATCGTACCTAAGAAGCAGAACTCCAAGTACGAGGATGAAAGCTATTATACTACGAAGACCGAGGACAGCACAGCACTGACCAAGAGACTGGAAGGTAAGGGAATCAAGTTTGAGACCGATCCGCCCGATGTGTTTGGCGAGTTTGTTGCCATGATCTTAAGCGTGGTTCTTCCAACCCTGCTGCTGTTTGGCCTTCTGATGTTCTCCATGCGCCGTATGAACAAAGGCGGCGGAATCATGGGCATGGGTGTAGGCAAGAGCAAGGCCAAGGCCTATGTTCAGAAAGAAACAGGAGTTACTTTTAAAGACGTGGCAGGCCAGGATGAGGCCAAGGAATCACTGCAGGAGGTTGTGGATTTTCTTCATAATCCTGAGAAATATACAGCCATCGGAGCCAAACTTCCAAAAGGCGCACTTCTTGTAGGACCTCCAGGAACCGGTAAGACACTGCTTGCCAAGGCGGTTGCCGGTGAGGCTCAGGTACCGTTCTTCTCCCTTTCCGGATCGGAGTTTGTGGAGATGTTTGTGGGTGTGGGAGCATCCCGTGTCCGCGATCTTTTTGAGGAAGCCAAGAAGAATGCACCGTGCATCGTATTTATTGATGAGATCGATGCCATCGGTAAAAGCCGTGATTCCCGCTATGGCGGCGGAAATGACGAACGTGAGCAGACACTGAACCAGCTGCTTGCGGAGATGGATGGTTTTGATACTTCCAAAGGACTTCTGATTCTTGCGGCAACTAACAGACCGGAAGTTCTTGATCCGGCCCTTCTCCGTCCGGGACGTTTTGACAGACGTGTGATTGTTGACCGTCCGGATCTTAAAGGAAGGGTGGATATTCTGAAGGTACATGCCAAGAATGTACTTCTGGATGATACGGTTGATTTTGAGGCAATTGCCCTTGCAACTTCCGGTGCAGTAGGATCGGATCTTGCCAATATGATCAATGAAGCAGCAATTCTTGCAGTCAAGAAAGGCCGTAAGGCCGTATGCCAGAAAGACCTGGAAGAATCCGTTGAGGTAGTTCTTGTAGGTAAAGAAAAGAAAGACCGCATCTTAAGCAAACAGGAGCGCCGGATTGTATCTTACCATGAGGTAGGCCATGCGCTGGTAAATGCTCTTCAGAAAGATGCGGAACCTGTACAGAAGATTACCATCGTACCACGTACCATGGGAGCACTTGGTTACGTTATGCAGGTACCTGAGGAAGAAAAATATCTCAACACCAAGAAAGAACTGGAAGCGATGCTGGTAGGTTATCTTGGCGGACGTGCCGCAGAGGAAATTGTATTTGACACAGTGACCACAGGCGCTGCCAACGATATTGAGCAGGCGACCAAGGTTGCCAGAGCCATGATCACACAGTATGGTATGTCTGAGAAATTCGGGCTGATGGGACTGGCAACGCAGGAAAATCAGTACTTAAGCGGAAGAGCAGTCTTAAACTGTGGCGATGATACTGCAACAGAGATTGACCATGAGGTTATGAAACTGCTTCATCATTCCTACGAGGAAGCTAAGAGGATTCTTGGAAGCCACAGAGCGGAGATGGATAAAATTGCGGAATATCTTATTCGTAAGGAAACCATCACCGGTAAGGAATTTATGAAGATTCTCCGTGCAGTGCAGCAGGGACTGGATATTCCGGAGAATCTGGATGACCTGGTACTTTCTGAGGATGAAAAAGAAGTGTCCAATAAACAGGACATCACAAATAGCCCGGAAGAGGCCACCTTTGTGGAAACAGAAGAATCTGTTCAGACAGCAGATGCCACTCATACAGAAACAGAAGAAAAGCCGGGATCACAGGCATAAAACAGATCATCGGAAAACCGGGAGAAATCCCGGTTTTCTTATTACCGTGATGGTAAAACAGGAGAATAAAGTATGTTCATAATTGAGGAAGAATTAAAGAAACTTCCGGCAAAACCGGGAGTTTATATCATGCATGGCGAGAAAGATGAGATCATCTATGTAGGAAAAGCCATCAGCCTGAAGAACCGTGTGCGCCAGTATTTTCAGAGCAGCCGTAATAAAGGAGCCAAAATTGAGCGGATGGTTACACACATTACCAGATTTGAGTACATTATTACGGACTCTGAACTGGAGGCACTTGTTCTGGAGTGCAATCTGATCAAGGAACACCGTCCTAAATATAACACCATGCTCAAGGATGACAAAAGTTATCCGTTTATCAAGGTGACTGTCAACGAACCATATCCAAGAGTACTTTTTGCCAGAAGAATGAAAAAAGATAAGGCCAGATATTTCGGACCTTATACAAGTGGCGGGGCAGTGAAAGACGTGATTGAACTGGTGCGGAAACTGTATCAGGTACGTTCCTGTAATCGCAGTCTTCCGAGAGATACAGGGAAGGACCGGCCCTGTCTGTATTATCATATGAAGCAGTGCAAAGCACCCTGCCAGGGATATATCAGTCAGGAAGAATACAGGAAAAACATCAATAAAGTGATCAAATTTCTGAATGGAGATTTTCAGGATACTATTGATGAGCTGATGGTCAAAATGCAGAAAGCTTCGGAGGAAATGCGCTATGAGGATGCCATGGAATACCGGGATCTGATCCATAGTATTGAGAAGATCGGGGAACGCCAGAAGATCACAGGCTACGGACAGGAAGACAGGGATATCATTGCGGTAGCCATGGATGAGAGTGAAGACCTCCGTGATCAGGATGCTGTTGTGCAGGTATTTTTTATCCGGGATGGCAAGCTGATTGGCAGAGATCATTTTTATCTCCGGGTGGCAAAAGGCGATACAAAGGCCCAGGTTCTTTCCAGTTTCCTGAAACAGTTTTATGCAGGTACTCCGTTTATTCCCTCTGAGATTATGCTTCAGAGCGAAATCGAGGATGCGGATATTATCGAAGAGTGGCTGACAACAAGGCGGAAGCAGAAAGTGCATATCCGTGTTCCCAAAAAAGGAACCAAGGAAAAACTGGTAGAACTTGCCCTTGAAAATGCCCGTATGGTTCTCTCCAAGGACAGAGAACGGATTAAAAGAGAAGAAGGCCGTACCATCGGTGCAGTTCATGAGGTGGAAGACTGGCTGGGACTTGAAAATGTGGTACGTATGGAGGCATACGATATTTCCAACATCAGTGGTTTTGAATCCGTAGGTTCTATGGTTGTCTATGAAAAAGGCCGTCCGAAGCGCAGTGATTATCGTAAATTCAAGATCAAATGGGTGCAGGGGCCAAATGATTATGCCAGCATGGAGGAAGTGCTCACCCGAAGATTTACCCATGAAAGCAACGGCGAATTTGACAGTTTTGCAAGGCTGCCGGATCTGATCCTGATGGATGGAGGAAGAGGCCAGGTGAATATTGCACTGAAAGTGCTGAATAATCTGGGGATAAGTATTCCGGTCTGTGGTATGGTGAAAGATGATCACCACAGAACCAGAGGCCTGTATTTTGACAATGTGGAAATTCCCATTGATACTTCCAGTGAGGGATTCCGGCTCATTACCAGAATTCAGGATGAAGCGCACCGTTTTGCCATTGAGTACCACCGTTCTTTAAGAAGCAAGGAACAGGTACATTCCATTCTGGATGATATCCCCGGAATCGGAGATACCAGGAGGAAAGCGCTTCTCAGGAAATTCAAATCTGTGGAAAACATCCGTGACGCTTCAGAAGAAGAACTGGCACAGACAGAGAGCATGAATGCGGGAAGTGCCCGCCAGGTTTATGAATTTTTCCATAAATCCTGATGCTGCATTGCAGTTTCAACTGTGATTGTGTATAATTAAAGATAAGGTGTCTCACGCCACGGCAAAACGGCAGTGAGAATGCAAACTTTCAGCGAAAAGGAGACAAAAGTATGAAGGGTGTACAGTTGACAAAGATGGTACAGGAACTGGAGCTTAACAATCTGACTCCGGAAATCGACCTGTCAGGCATCGTGATCAAGACTGCGGAGATCAACAGACCTGCGCTTCAGCTTACCGGATATCTGGAGCATTTTGCAAATGAGCGGGTACAGATTATCGGATATGTAGAGTATACGTATCTGATGCAGCTCAATGAGGAAGAGAGACGTTTTAAATATGAGCGTTTTATCTCCAGTAAGATTCCCTGTGTTATTTTCAGTACCATGACCCGTCCGTCTCAGGACATGATTGATCTGGCTGTTAAATATAATGTTCCGACATTCGTGACAGAAAGAACAACTTCCAGCTTTATGGCTGAGATTATACGCTGGCTGGGTGTACAGCTTGCACCGTGCATTTCTATTCATGGTGTACTGGTGGATGTTTACGGCGAGGGAATTCTGATCACTGGTGAGAGTGGAATCGGTAAGAGCGAGGCTGCTCTGGAGCTGATTAAACGTGGCCACCGTCTTGTCAGTGATGATGTTGTTGAGATCCGTAAGGTCAGCGATGTAACGCTGGTAGGATCTGCGCCGGATATCACACGTCATTTTATTGAGCTTCGTGGTATCGGTATCATCGATGTAAAAACACTGTTCGGTGTAGAGAGTGTTAAGGATACCCAGTCGATCGACCTTGTTATCAAGCTTGAGGAGTGGGACAGAGATAAGGAATATGACCGTCTGGGACTTCATGAAGAGTATACAGAGTATCTTGGAAACAAGGTTGTATGCCATTCCCTTCCGATCCGTCCGGGACGTAACCTGGCGATTATCGTTGAGGCAGCAGCTGTCAACCACAGACAGAAGAAGATGGGATACAATGCAGCAGAGGCACTGTACAAACGTGTTCAGGCGAACCTTGCCAAGAAGAGAGAGAATACAGACGACGAAGAGTAAGGGAGGATAAGAAATGGGAACATATTGTTTTGGAATTGATGTAGGTGGAACTACTGTAAAATGCGGACTTTTCCGCACAGATGGCACTCTTGTTGAGAAATGGGAGATTCCGACACGTAAGGAGAATAACGGAGATCAGATCCTTCCGGATGTGGCAGCAGCCGTAAATGCCAAGATCGAAGAAAAAGGCATTTCCAAAGATGATGTAGAAGGCGTTGGAATCGGTGTTCCGGGACCGGTAAACTCCAAAGGCGAGGTGGACCGTGCAGTAAACCTTTACTGGGGCTATAAGGATGTTGCAGGAGAAATGGAAGAACTGACAGGACTTCCTGCGAAAGCTGGCAATGATGCAAATGTAGCTGCTCTTGGAGAAGCGTGGAAAGGTGCGGCAGCAGGTTCCTCCGATGTGATCATGGTTACACTGGGAACTGGTGTTGGCGGTGGAATCATTGTTGACGGTAAGATCGTGACAGGACATCACGGTGCAGGTGGTGAGATTGGACATGCCAATGTGGATCATCACGAGACAGAATCCTGCAACTGCGGAAATAAGGGCTGTCTGGAGCAGTTTGCCTCTGCAACCGGAATTGTCCGTATGGCAAAAAAAGAGCTTGCAGTTTCTGCAGAGAAGAGTGTACTCAGAGATGTGGAGAATATTTCCGCAAAAGCAGTTCTGGATGCGTTCAAGGAGAATGATCCAGTTGCAGTTGCGACCATGAAAAAAGTTGGAGAGCAGCTTGGTGGCGCTCTTGCGATCATTTCCTGTGTGACGGATCCTGAGACAATCGTAATCGGCGGAGGCGTTTCCAAGGCAGGACAGCCGCTGATTGACTGCATTCAGAAGTACTACAGAGAGTATACATTTTCATCCTGTAAAGATACTCCGATCGTGATTGCAACACTTGGCAATGATGCCGGAATTTACGGTGCAGCCAAGATGGTTCTCTGATTTTAAGTTCAGAAGAGATATAAAAAAGTGGATTCCCTGTTTCGGGAACCCACTTTTTTTATTCCTAAAATAAAATCATCAATTGTAATATTCTACAGGATCTTCGCCGGAAGTGTCTCCGCCATCGTCTCCGCCGGAAGTGTCTCCGCCATCGTCTCCGCCGGAAGTATCTCCGGTGTCATTTCCTGTATTATCACCTGAATTATCCCCGGAGGTGTCATCTCCGCCGGTGTTATCGCCGTCACCGTTGTCGCCGCCGGTGTTATCAGAACTGTCGGTATTATCACCGTTGGAATCGGCGTTCGTGCTATCCGTACTGTCCGGAGATGCGCTTGGAATTGCGTCGGTATCGGAATCCGTGTTTTCGTAATAATAGTCTTCGTCGTAATCATAGCTGCTTCCATAAAAATGTTCATCGCAGTATTCAGTCGGAAGACTGGAAATATCAAAATATTCGGTGATAGTCGGGCAGCCTGCACGTGGAAGAAGTCCGGTTTCAGAGCAGACACTTGCTTTTTCCACGCTGGAAGGCATTTCAAAATCTTTATCTTCCAGGCCTTCATGGATACGTGTCATTACTTTTTTCCAGAGATTTTTATGGAAGTTACGTGCATCTTCCGGGATTTTTTCGTTGTTGTCATAACCGGACCATACTGCACAGGTGTAATACGGGGTATAGCCTACGAACCACAGGTCATTGTAATCCTCAGTTGTACCTGTTTTTCCTGCAACAGTCATATTGTCAAGCTGGCAGGCAGTACCGGTACCTTTTTTGACAACGTCTTCCATGGCGCTTGTAAGCAGGTAGGCAGTGCTGTCTTTGATTACAGATCTGGAAACGGAAGTATTCTCGATCAGAACATTTCCATCATGATCAAGGATCTGTGTATAATAAATCGGTTTGATATAATTGCCGTTGTTTGCAATTGCTGCGTATGCGGCACAGAGTTCTACATTTTTGACACCCTTGGTAATACCTCCGAGGGCAGTTGCCAGGTTAGCGTCACTCCATACATTTCCGTTGGCATCTTTATCTGCCTCAGTTCCATGGGCCAGAGTAGTAAATCCGAAATCATCCAGATATTTAAGACCAAGAGCCGGGGTAACCTGTTCCAGACATTTGACTGCCACAACGTTGATGGAATTCTGGATTGCCTTACGGATGGTGGTCTCGCCGCCGTAGCTTCGTGTGGCGTTGTTAACCGGAGAACCGTCCGGATATTCATATGGCTCATCCATAAATGTAGTAGCCAGTGTATCACCTTTTTCATTCAGAGCCGGAGCGTAAGTGGATACAATTTTAAAGGTAGAACCAGGCTGTCTGGTTGTATCCGTGGCACGATTCAGAGTCAGGCTGGCTGTTTTTTCACCACGGCCTCCGATCAGGGCTTTTACATAACCGGTATGCTGGTCAATAACAGTCATGGAAGACTGCGGCTGAGGTGCAAAGTTTACACGCTCGGAAATAACGGTGCTTCCGTCAGAAAGAATGCTGGCTTTGTACTGGTCTACATACTGCTGGCCCTCTTCCGGAGAATCGAAGAGAAGGTCAAATTCCGGATCCTGATCACGGAAATAAAGCTGAAGCATTTCCTTGCTGTAATTTTTCTGGTTTCCATCTGCATCCTGAACGGTCAGTGCGTAATCCAGTTCATACTGTACATCAGCCGGATAGTTATCCGGATTTGCATATTCTTCATCAAGAATCTGCTGAATGTTGGAATCCAGTGTTGTCATGATTTTCAGGCCGCCACTGTAAAGAAGATTAGTAGCCTGTGTTTTTGTGTAACCTTTGATATTCATAAGGTCGCTGATTACCTGGTTGGTGACCTCGTCCTCAAAATAGGTGTAGACGGTGCTTTCTTCTTCTGTGTTTTCAAGCTGTGCAGCCTGAATACGGGAGTAAACATCATCATTCAGGGCATTGTTATATTCGTCCTGGGAAATATAATTCTGATCCAGCATGTGGTCCAGAACTTCTTTCCGTCTTTTGGCGTTGGCTTTCGGGTTGGTGATCGGATTGAATTTGGTTGGGTTCTGAGTGATACCTGCAAGGGTTGCACATTCAGAAAGATTCAGATCCCATACATCTTTATTGAAATATTTCTTGGAAGCTGCCTGTACGCCGTAGGAACCTGCTCCAAGGTTGATGGTGTTCAGGTAATTTTCAAGAATTACAGATTTATCGTATTTCTTTTCAACCTGTACAGCCAGGTACTGTTCCTGAAACTTACGGGTGAAACGTTCCAGCTGTGTGGACTCATTGGTCCAGTCTGTGAAAACGTTGTTCTTCAGAAGCTGCTGTGTGATGGTACTGGCACCCTCGGAAAAATTACCGGTGGTAATTGCCTTCATTCCGGCACGCGCAATACCGCGGACATCAATACCGTTATGTTCATAAAAACGTTCATCCTCAATGGCTACCACTGCATGCTGCAGACTGACCGGGATCTGGTCCAGGGAGACCGGAAGACGGTTGGATGTAGGGGCTGAAAGCTGTCGGATCTGTGTTCCCTGGTCATCATACAGGAAGGTTGCATATCCGAGAGGTGAAATATCCACATTGTTGACATCAGGTGCTCCGGCGATCACGCCCCGGAAGGAGCCGATACCAAGGCAGACAACCATGACGCAGACTGCGATCAGAGCTGTAAATAAAACCCGGATAAACGAAACATGTGCTCTTTTTTCCAGCATGGAAGTACGGGAGATCAGAGCATTCCGCTTCTTGGAAGTGGATCTTTTTCCGTAGTTCATAATATTCCTCCTTTATAATCCGTTCTATTATATCAAATATAGAATGCCAAATAAACCCTTAAAAAAAATTTCACAATTCGTGATATCTTATACATTGTGCAAAGCAGATAATTATTATACAATAAAGAAAACTCTGCCGGTGGCAGATTTCAGTTATAGATAACGGAGGCGTAAACCATGCTGGAACATTATAAAACCATATACGAAGGCGGCGAGGGCGAACTTGTGGAAAAAAAATCCCGTTTTATCGCAACGGTCCGTCCTGTGGAAACCGAAGAAGAGGCTCTTGCTTTTATCGAAGAAATGAAAAAGAAATACTGGGATGCCCGTCATAACTGCTATGTATATTCGGTAGGAATGAATCGGGAAGCCACCCGCTGCAGTGATGACGGAGAACCATCCGGAACTGCAGGAAGGCCCATGCTGGATGTGCTTCTGGGAGCCGGGATCTATAATGCGGCCATCGTGGTGACCAGATATTTCGGCGGCGTCCTTCTTGGAACCGGCGGACTTGTGCGGGCATATTCAGGGGCAGTCCAGGCCGGACTTGCGGCCAGCACTGTAATTGAGAAACATCACGGGATTTCTCTTCAGGTGACAACGGATTATACAGGGATCGGTAAGATCCAGTATATCGCGGGAGAAAGAAGCCTGCCAATCCTGGATTCCGAGTATACCGACAAGGTTGTTCTGAAGCTTCTTGTGCCGGATGACCAGATCGAAGAGGTCAAAAAAGCCATCACAGAGGGAACCAACGGAAGAGCCGGACTTGAGAAAGATGCAGAGCTGTATTTTGCAAAAGTAAACGGAGAGGTGAAAACCTTCGAGAAATAGAACAAAAAACACCCCGGAAACGGCAGATAACTGATTTACAGTCTGCCTTTCACGGGGCATTTTCATGTCTTTTTAAATAATTTCTTTATTTTAGAAAATTCTGCCTATCAGCATTTCTCCGGTTCCGGATAATCCACACCAAAGGTTTCAACAGTCATGGATTTGATCTTCTGCTCGTCAAGAGGACGGTCACTGTAGTCTGTGTCTGTCTCTGCGATAGCATTTACAACATCCATGCCCTCAATGATCTGGCCGAATGCAGCGTAGCTTCCGTCAAGATGCGGAGCAGCTTTATGCATGATGAAGAACTGGCTTCCGGCAGAGTTCGGATGCATGGCTCTTGCCATGGAGAGAACACCTGGTGTATGTTTCAGGTCATTTTTGAAACGGTTCTGGGAGAACTCGCCCTTGATGCTGTATCCTGGGCCGCCCATACCGGTTCCATCAGGGCATCCGCCCTGAATCATGAAACCGTTGATAACACGGTGGAAGATCAGGCCGTCATAAAAGCCTTTTTTTACAAGGCTGATGAAGTTATTTACTGTGTTCGGGGCAACTTCCGGATATAATTCCGCTTTCATTACATCGCCATTATCCATTGTGATGGTAACGATAGGATTTGCCATAGTTTTCGCACTCCTTTTCAAAAAGTATTGTATTTCGCTGTTCGCTCTATTATAATATGCAAAGAATAATTGTGCAAGAAAAAGGTGGAAAATATGATCATAGAAACGCATGATCCGGAGGAGACATTCGAGGTCGGAAGAACGATCGGAATGAATGCGAAACCGGGACAGATCTACACACTGACAGGCGATCTGGGAGTTGGAAAAACCGTGTTTACACAGGGCGTGGCAGCAGGTCTTGGGATTACAGAACCTGTAAACAGCCCTACGTTTACCATTATCCAGGAATACGAAGACGGACGTCTGCCATTTTATCATTTTGATGTATATCGTATCGGGGATCTGGAAGAAATGGAAGAGATCGGATACGATGATTATTTTTTCGGACAGGGAATCTGCCTTATAGAATGGGCAGAACTTATTGAAGAGATCCTCCCGGAAAAAAGAATCGAAGTTACTATTGAGAAAGACCTTGAGAAAGGTTTTGAGTACAGAAAGATCACCATTGAGGAGAGAGGGGAAGAGGTAGAATGAGAGTTTTGGCACTGGACAGTTCCGGAATCGTGGCATCTGTAGCTGTTGTGGAGGATGATACACTGGTAGCGGAATATACGGTTAATTATAAAAAAACACATTCACAGACCCTTCTTCCCATGCTGGATGAGATCGTGAAGATGACAGAGCTGGATCTTAAGACCATTGACGCCATTGCGGTAGCCAAAGGCCCGGGATCTTTTACCGGACTCCGTATCGGCTCTGCCACAGCCAAGGGGCTGGGACTTGCCCTTGACAAACCACTGATTGGGATTCCCACTGTGGAAGCACTGGCATACAATCTTTATGACGTAAATGGGCTGATCTGCCCGATCATGGACGCCAGAAGAAAACAGGTTTATACGGGAATCTACCGTTATGAAGACCACAGACTTGTGACTGTAAAAGATCAGATGGCAGTGGGAATCGAGGAACTTCTTTCCATGCTGAATGAAATGGGAGAAACCGTAACATTTCTGGGAGACGGTGTCCCAGTATTTAAAGATATTATTGCAGATAAGCTTGAGGTACCGTTTTCTTTTGCACCGGCCCATCTTTCCAGACAGAGAGCCGGAGCAGTAGGCGCACTTGGTGTCCTTTATTATAAAGAAGGCAGAACTGAGACAGCAGCTGAGCACAAACCGGACTATCTCCGTGTATCACAGGCAGAGCGGGAGCGTGCCCAGAAACTGAAAAAAGAATCAGAAGGGGAAAACGCATGATCTTAAGAGAAATGCTGGTGGATGACCTGGATCAGGTTATGGAGATCGAAGAGGAACTTTTTTCTGTCCCATGGACAAAAGAGGGATTTCTGACATTTCTTATGAAAGAGAATGCAATGTTTCTTGTTGTGGAAGAAAAAGGCCGGATCCTGGGGTATTGCGGTCTTCTTACTGTACTGGACGAGGGGGATGTGACCAATGTTGCCGTCCGCAGGGACCGCCAGAGAGAGGGAATCGGAAATTTCCTTATGGAGAGCATGATCCGTCTGGCCGAAGAACGAGGGATCACCATGATCCATCTGGAAGTCCGTGCGGGAAATGAGACGGCGATCCGGCTTTATGAGCGGCAGGGGTTTGTGAGAGACGGACTGCGTAAGGCGTATTATACAGATCCCACAGAGGATGCTGTTCTTATGACACGCACAGGAGGAAAAATATGTTAGATGTTTGTTTACTTGGCTGCGGAGGAATGATGCCGCTGCCACGCAGATGGCTTACCGCGCTGATGACCCGCTACAACGGCAGCAGCCTGATGATCGACTGCGGGGAAGGTACCCAGGTGGCCATTAAAGAAAAAGGCTGGAGTTTCAAGCCCATTGATGTGATCTGCTTTACCCATTATCACGGGGATCATATCAGCGGACTTCCGGGACTTCTTCTGACCATGGGAAATGCGGATCGTACGGAACCGCTGACACTGGTGGGCCCAAGAGGACTGGAACGTGTGGTAAACGCACTGCGTGTGATCGCACCGGAACTGCCTTTTGAAATTAAATTTATCGAGATCACGAAACCGGAGGAGGTTCTGGAACTGAATGGTTACCGGATCACCGCATTCCGGGTAAACCATAATGTTACATGCTACGGGTATACCCTTGAGATCCTTCGCCAGGGGAAATTTTCTCCGGACAGCGCCAGAGAGCATGAGATTCCACTGAAATTCTGGAATCCGCTGCAGAAGGGCCAGACCGTGGAGAATGAAGGAAGGGTCTACACACCGGATATGGTACTTGGCCCGCCGAGAAAAGGGATCAAGCTTACCTACACCACAGATACCAGACCAACTGAGTCCATTTTACGCAATGCAAAAGACTCCGATCTTTTTATCTGCGAGGGAATGTACGGCGAAGATGACAAGATCGAAAAGGCAAAAGGCTACAAACACATGACGTTTCGTGAAGCGGCTACCCTTGCCCGGGATGCGGGAGTAGGGGAAATGTGGCTGACCCATTACAGCCCGTCTCTGGTACGCCCGGATGATTACATGGATACAGTCCGTGAGATCTTTCCGAAGGCATGGCCGGGAAAAGACGGTAAAAGTGTGGAACTGAATTTTGAAGAGGACTGAAAAAAATGAAAGATACATTAATTCTTGGTATTGAGAGCTCCTGTGATGAAACAGCAGCCTCCGTTGTAAAAAACGGAAGGACTGTCTTATCAAACGTGATTTCCTCACAGATCGAGATCCATAAACTGTATGGAGGTGTTGTACCGGAAATCGCCTCCAGAAATCATATAGAAAGAATCAACCAGGTCATCCAGGAAGCGCTGGACGAGGCAAATGTTACCCTGGATGATATTGATGCTATCGGTGTAACTTACGGACCAGGGCTTGTGGGTGCGCTTCTTGTAGGCGTGGCAGAAGCCAAGGCCATTGCCTATGCAAGAAATCTGCCCCTGGTAGGCGTGCATCATATAGAAGGACATGTTTCCGCCAATTATATTGAGCATCCGGATCTGGAACCGCCATTTCTCTGTGCCATTGTATCCGGTGGACACACCCATCTTGTCATTGTGAAAGACTATGGCCAGTTTGAGATCCTGGGACGTACCAGAGATGATGCAGCAGGGGAAGCTTTTGACAAAGTTGCCCGTGCCATCGGTCTTGGATATCCGGGAGGCCCAAAGATCGACAAGCTTGCAAAAGAAGGAAATCCGGATGCTATTGAGTTTCCACGTGCAAAAATTGGTGAAAATCCGTATGATTTCAGCTTCAGTGGCGTGAAGTCCGCAGTTCTCAATTACTTAAACGGTGCAAAAATGAAAGGCGAGGAAGTAAACCGTGCGGATATCGCGGCATCCTTCCAGAAAGCGGTTGTTGATGTGCTGGTAGAACATACCATGCAGGCAGCAGCTGATTTTGGCATGAAAAAAATTGCTATTGCAGGAGGTGTTGCCTCCAATGGAGCGCTCCGCACTGCCATGGAAAAGGCATGCACAGACCGTGGATACAAATTTTACCGTCCGTCACCGATTTTCTGTACGGATAATGCGGCAATGATCGGAGTGGCTGCCTATTATGAATATATCAAGGGAACACGCCATAGCTGGGACCTGAATGCAGTTCCGAACCTGAAACTTGGCGAAAGATAAAAGAATCCGGGGTAATTGATTATGGAAGAGTGCAGAAATACAGCCATTGTCCTGGCAGCAGGTCAGGGAAAGCGTATGCACAGCAAAATACAGAAGCAGTTTATGGAGCTTAACGGAATGCCGGTGCTCTGTTATTCTCTGCAATGTTTTCAGGAAAGTCCGCTGATCCGGAATATCATTCTGGTGACAGGGGAGGAGTATGTTTCCTGGTGCAAAGAAGAAATCGTGGAAAAATACGGTTTTACAAAAGTTTCTGCCGTAGTATCCGGCGGAAAAGAGCGGTACGATTCCGTTTATGAAGGACTTCGTGCGTGCAAAGACACGGAATACGTACTGATCCATGATGGTGCCAGACCGTTTATTGATCATGAGATCATTGAAAGAGGACTTATGGCAGCAGCACAGACAGGTGCCAGTGTTGTGGGTATGCCCTCCAAAGACACGGTTAAGATTGCAGATGTGGAGGGAAATGTCAGTGAAACTCCGGATCGCAGCAGTGTATGGATCGTTCAGACTCCACAGATCTTTCGGTATCCGCTGATCTACGACGCATATACCAGCATCCTTAAGAAAGAAATGACCGGGATTACAGATGATGCCATGGTAGCAGAACATGAGACCGGGGTGAAAATCCGCTTTTCGGAAGGTTCCTATCGTAATATCAAGATCACAACACCGGAAGATCTTGTCATTGCAGAGGCATTTTTGAGAGAAAACAGAGAATAGAACAGAGGAAAAATCCCTGTAAATATGGGCATATAGCGGAAATTGAAGCTATATGTCCAATTTTTTGAAAAAAATATCAAATTTGTTATTGACAGGTAAGATATTTGATGATAGAATACAACATGCGCTGACAAAACAGCACAAAAAATGTTGAAAAACATTATATGGAGAGATATCGAAGTGGTCATAACGAGGCGGTCTTGAAAACCGT
>OLSM01001048.1_pt1 | contig 22617 bp, 20 predicted proteins | sample 1672721 | NCBI WGS metagenome assembly OLSM01 (sample SAMEA3136717, study PRJEB25190) | human gut metagenome | reverse complement strand
CAGAAAAACACCAGGTCTTTTTCTGATACATACTATTTTTAATGCAGTCTGCTATTAATTAAAAATAGTATGTATCAGAAAAAGACCTGGTGTTTTTGTTTAAGACAGGTCTGATTAACTGCGCCCAAATTATGATATGAAAGTGCACTCATAAGATATTCCCAATATAAATTTCAAATATATTTTCTTATAAAATATCTTTCTCTACCACAGAATATTGATTCTGTGGTAATTATGTAAACAGTAAAAAAAGGAAGATTTCATATGGAGAAAAGATCCCACATCACAGCCCCGCTGAATATAAAATTTCGGGAGAAATCCATGCTGCCACTCTACGAGGAAGGCATAAAAAAGGAAATACCTTATACAGAACCCATCGTCGTATATTTGGCAGCTAAAAACATTGGAACCGGAGAGATCTACATGCCCGGCATTACAGAAATCACAGCGGACATGGACGGTTATATCATAATATATGGACGGAGCATGGGCTATGAACTGCATACATATAAGACACATAAGACAGCAGGGGAATTATTTATTGAGCTGGCGGCCCATGCCGGACAGGGATTATTTGGTTATGAGCCGTGGATCGAAGCGGTCAGGCAAGAGTTTTTTGAAGAGGCAGAAAATATGATCTCAGGCGGACAGGACTCGAACAAAGAATCATAATTAACTTCTTTTACGATGTGCCAGCGCAACAGTCCGGGCTTTTAAAAATTTTTTGCCGCAATATGCCGATACAGAGCAGAAAAAATTGGGAGGAGAAGCATATGAGTATCATCTTACAAATTGTTTCCATTGCAGTATGTTTACTTATGTTATACGGGCTTTGCCAGGAGATGAAAAAAAGGCATCTTTCAGAAAACCAGGCAATCTTATGGATCGCAGGGGCGGCGGGCCTCCTGCTGCTTTCCATATTTCCACAAATACTGCCATGGGCTGCAGAGCTTCTGGGAATCTGGTGGCCCCCTGCATCACTGATCTTTTTCTTTCTCATTGTAATCATAATGATAATCCTGCGCCATACGGTCACAATTTCTTCTATGGAAACAGAAATTAAGGAACTGGCCATGCAGGTAGCCCTTTTAAAAGATGAGAACAGTGAACTGGAAAACATGTTAAACAGCAAAACCAAAGGGGAGAACACGAATATATGAAGGTATTGATTTGTGGAGAATACGGTGTATACTGCAGAGAGCTGATTTCCAGACTAAGGAAAGAGAAGCATGACATTTTCGTGATAACAGGTTCAGAGAAAGCACGGAGAGAGAAGCCAAGAACCGGAGTTTTTCAGGAGTATCATTTCAGCTATCGTAGCAAGAATATTGGTACAATCATGAAAAATGTGCAGGCTGATGTGCTCCTGATCCTGGGAGTCTGCGATACCAAATTCACATGGCAGGATATCAATCAGGAGTCGGTGCGCTATCTGACCAGCATCACCAATATCCTGATGAGCGCAAAGGAAGCCGGAATCAGACAGGTCATCTACTGCTCCTCGCTGGGGGTTTATGATGGATGCGAAGATGCTGTGATAGATAAAAACACAGACTTTGAGGCAGACTCCATCCTGATGCAGACAGTGATCCAGACGGAATACATGTGTGCGGAGCAAAATATCCCGGGGGAGTTTGATATATGCGTTATTCGCTATCCGGAGGTATTCGGAGACTATAAAACTCATAATTACAATATCTGTGCAAGGCTGATGGAAAACTTCTTTACCAGTACAGAGATGCAAATTGAGGCGGGAAAGCAGCACCGGGGGCTGTTTGTCAATGACGCTGTAGATACACTGATGCGGGTATTCCTGACCGGAGAGCGGGAAAAGAGTTATCTGGTGCCAGGCTCCGATTACACAGAACGACAGCTCATCGAAGCGGTCAGGATTGTAATACCAGGCAGAGAGACTGTCATCAGGGAGGCTGAGTATGCAGGAGCGTCTCTGCCCGAGATACAAGATCCGTATTTGGAAAGGCTGGGAATCTATGAAAAGTACAGTCTGGAAGATGGTCTGAGAGAACTGTTTAAAATATTTGAAAAAGAAAAGGACCTGGAAATAAAGGAAGAGAAGAAAAAATCTGTAATCAAGGATAAATTAATTCCCCTGGCGGAAAACGTAGGGCTTTTTCTCTTCATGACACTGCTTACATACTTACTAAAGGACACCTGGTTCGGCAGCATTGCAGACCTCTATCTGCTCTATGTAGTCATAATAGCCGTGGTTTACGGGTGTGCACATGCGTTGTTTGCGACGCTGCTCACTCTGGCGGCCAAAACCGGCGAGATTCTAATAACCGGCGGCACGTTTGATTATTCCGCATTCACAGGGATCCTGCAGATTCTTGTGGTCGGCGTAATTGTAGGGCATATGAGGGACAAATACCGAAGAAAAAACGGAGATCTGGAGGATGAAAAAAAATATTACCAGAGCGAACTTGTAGATATGACGCGTATCTATGACGGCAACAGGTATGTCAAGGAAATTTATGAAAAGCGGATTGTAAACTATGAGAATAGTATGGTAAGGGTCTATGAAGCCTCCAGCCAGCTGGATTTCTGGGAACCACAGAAGGTGATTTTCCAGGCCGTCGATGTGGCGAGGGAACTGATGGACATTCAGGACGTAGCCATCTACATAACGGGCGGCAGTGCGGGCTATTTGAGGCTTGCCGCAGCTTCGTCCGAAGAGGCCCGCCAGATGGGGAAATCCATTCATGCAGATGAAAACTTCTTCATGCATCGGGAACTGGTTGAGAGAACAGTATACCGGAACAGGGAGGTGGATTCCGTGCTGCCGTCCTATGCATGTGGAATATACGATAGAGAGAATTTGAATGCCGTCATCATGCTTTGGACAAAAGATCTTTCAAAAATCAACCTTTACGAATCCAATATGCTGGCGCTGATCTGCCGTCTGATCGAGGCGTCCATGAATCATGCGGCCACATACTGGAACCGTCTTGCGAACCAATATATAGAGGGAACAAACGTGCTGAGAGAAGAAGAGTTTGACAAAATGTGCCAGATCTGCCAGGAAGGTTCCCAGCAGAATAAGCTGGAGTATACGGCCCTCAGGATATCCGGCCGGTTTCTGCAGAGCAGGGGAAAAGAAGTCTTTGCAAAAATAGCCTCCTTGGTAAGGCAGACGGATATCATCGGTGAAAAAGATGAAAATATCTGCATTCTTCTTATGAACACAAATGAATCGGAAGCCAAATATGTGATTCAGCGCTTTCAAAATGCAGGAATACCGGTTGAAAATGGAATTGGATGATAGGAGCTGGCGAGCGTGGAAAACAAATGGATGATATGGATTTTGATTATAAATACGTGTCTGGCACTGGTGTATTTCCTGTACCGGGGCGTATGGAAAAAAGAATACCGAAAAGCAGTTCTTTTGACCGTATTTATGATACTGACTCCGGTGGTGGGCACTATCTTTTTATCGTGCAGTGAACTTTTCAATTTTATTCTATTTCATAAGCGGGACGGTCTGCTGAACGAAGAGGAGCTGAGCTTCAGTAAGAAAAGAACCCGAATGATTATAGGCGATGATATAGAGAAAGAGATCGACCGGGTACCCATAGAAGAGGCGCTGATGATTTCTGACACCATGAACAGAAGGCAGCTTTTTTTGGAGGTACTCAAGCGCCCGGACGTGGAGGAGTATATGGGAGGAATCCAGAATGCCATGGCCCAGGAGGATTCGGAGGTAGTTCACTATGCGGCTTCCTATATAACAGATACCATAGCGAAATACAAAGATACGGAAAAACGCCTTCGTACGATCTATGAGGAAAGCAAAGAGAGCGATACACTTTTGTTGTATCTGCAGTTCTGTGATAATATGCTTCACAAAAAAGTGTTCAGCGAGCCGGAGCAGAAGATCTATCTTAATTTTTTTGAAGGATATATGGAAGAACTCTATCAGAAGGATAAAACGAAGGTAAATGGAAACATGCTGGCAGATATCATTGAATTACGGAATGAATATCAGGATGCAGGCGGCATTGAAAAATGGGTGAAACGGGCAGAGGATATCATGGAGCAGGACCTTGCTGCGGCAAAAGAAGTGCTGAAATATTACTTTAAGATAAGGAACAGGAGCGGGTTTAGCGAAGCTGTCCGGCGGATAAAGGAGTCGTCTCTGGTTCTGGACAGCGAGCTTCTCGAGTGGGTGAGGTTTTACCCGTCAGACGGATAAAACCGGCGGCAGAAGGCCGGGGCGCACAAAGCCGCGATACCATGGCACAGGAGGTGCACCATGGCGCTGGAATTCCAGGGCGTACTTGAAAAAACAGACAGGGTGGTAGATGACAATGATATGGGAAAATGTGTGGACAATGATAGGGAGCGCGATTGGATATTTTTTGCTGACACTGGTGCTTCCCTCTGTCTGCCTCAGAAAATATACTGCTCAGAAAGAGCTGACTTTCCGTTTCTTCTACCAGTGTATGGGAAACTTATACCTGAACTTTGTGGTTATCTTTCTTGGATTTCTGCATTTTATCAATTTTGTTTCTTTGCTGGTCATGTTGGTTATTCTGCCGTTATCCGTTACTTGTTGGAGGGAGCGCAGAATAATCACCACGTTTCGGAGACGTGCAGCGAAAATCCTGAGAGAACTGATATTAGGGATCTATGGATTCCAGGTATTTTTCCGCAAGATCAGGCTGAACCTAGAAAAATGGCTGCTGAAAAAAAAGAGGTCCCTCAAGGGCAGCGCAATAGAAATCCTGATATTCTGCGCTGTCATGGCGTGGGTCATCTGGTTTTACGGATGGTATAAAATGCATAATACAGGATATGGCCATACGGACGAAGAGACTCATCTTTACTGGATTGGGGCGCTGATCCACGGGAATATGTTTCCGGCCGGTATGTATCCCCACGGAGTGCACACCCTGAATGCGGCGCTAGGAATCCTATTCCCGCTGAATGTTACCCGGGTTTACCTGAACTTTTCGGTTCTTTCAACCGTCATGGTCTTTAGCTCGGCATATGCACTGTTCAGAAAAGTTTTTTCCAATAGATATGTGGCAATGGCGGGCTGGGCATTTTTTGTTCTGACAGATTTGTTCCATTCCACGTCCTATTTTAGGTTTCAGTTTTCGTTTCCAATGGAGTTCGGCCTTGTTGCGGCCTTTGGCATGATCTATGCTATGCTGGCGTACATAAAAAAGAAGCAGAAGGGTGATTTGATTCTGTTTTCAGCCTGCATCACGTGGACACTCATGGCCCATTTTTATGTCACCATTCTCTGCCTGATTATTTGTGTTTGCTTTGGGGTAGTATATCTGATTCCCATACTGCGCAAAAAAGTTTTGCTTCGTTACGCTGCGGCAGGGATCGTAGGTGTCTTACTGGCATGTATCCCGTATATATGGGGTTACCTGAACGGTTATGAATTTGAACGCTCTATTGAATGGGCGCTGGGAATCACGCAGACTACAGCAGAATCAGAGAACCAGAAGACTGAGGGGCCCCGCCCGGAAGATGCGCAGAAGAGTAACTGGCGGGAGGAGGGCGCTCTTTCGTTTGCACAGGATCTGCTGAAAGATGAATCTAAATATCTGTCGTACAATTTCGTAAGCAACAGAGATACCGCCAGGCTGCTCATGCTGGCGGATGGAGCACTTGCCCTGTACGCCATGCTGGGACTGGTTCTTTCAAAAAAGAGGGTGCGTTATTTGGGATATTTGTTCTGGGCGGTGCTTTGGGAGGTCTGTGCAATCCTTGCATGTGCGTATTATCTGAACATTCCTGTTTTAATTGAAGTAAAGCGAATGGCGACTTTCCTGTCATTTTTGACCATCCCTCTGCTGGGGCTGCCTTTTGAGATGCTGTTTACCCTGCTCAGGCTGTGCAGGGTAAAAGAAAAATATCTGGAAATGTCTTTTGCGGTTCTGATCACCGGCGGTATCTGGGCCATGTCGTCAGCGGGAAGAGTGAAGGAAGAACGCTATTACAGTATTACGATTTCGGAGGCAGATATGAGGGTGTGCCTGGATCTGTGTGAAAATCATGAAAAGTATACATGGACGGTCATATCACCTACCAATGATTTATCTGTAATACGCTATACCGGATATCACTATGAGATTATAGATCTGATAAAAGCACTGGATGAAGGAAAGAAAAATATCTATATTCCGACTCCGGATATATATGTGGTAACGGAACGACATCCCATCTCATTTACCAATGACCGTAGAAAAATTGACAGGAGTGACATCGATGCACCGGATAATGTACAGGAGATCAGCCCGGAACTGGCGCTTCAGGATGTGGAGTGGGACCGGGATACCAGTGGTCTGCATGGTGCGGATGCGCCGTATTATTTTCAGCGGGATGTGGTGATGTCTAAGCTCCATTATTGGATGGAGGCGGTAAAGAAGATTTATCCGAACCATGTCTCGGAATATTACCAGGATGAGACGGTCACTGTCTATAAGATTACACAGGATCCTTATTTTACATTAAATTTGTCAGTGGATTATAAGCAGCTGGCAGCAGATAGTATACATTAATCTGCCGCTAGGCTGCAGACCCGCCCGAAGGGCATGAATTACGGGGTGCCCTTTGGGTATACATTAATCTGCGGCTTTAATGCAGACCAGGATGCAGAATAAGTTACAGGGGGCATAGAATGAAAAAAATACTTTTGATGATACCGGCGTACAACGAGGCTGAAAATATAGGGGCTCTTCTAAAGCAAATGAAAGAGGCCGGGCTGGAGACCAGTATGGATATCCTGGTGATTGATGACTGCTCCCGGGACGGCACGTCGGAAATTGTGAAGGAGTCCGGGTTCAAGGTAATCCGGCAAGTTTTTAATATGGGGTATGGGGCTGCTCTGCAGACTGCTTATAAATATGCCGTAGAGAAAGATTATGATTACCTGCTCCAGATGGATGCGGACGGACAGCACGACCTCTGCAATGTGGAGGTGCTGTGCGGGAAACTAGGCTGCTTTTCAGAGGATATGGATACATATCCGGATATTGTCATTGGTTCAAGATTCCTGGAGGGGAGCCAGTCTTTCCATATATCACGGCTAAAAAAATATACAATTCTTTTTTTCAGAAAAATCATTAAAAAAGTGACAGGATGCTGTCTTACCGATCCGACCAGCGGACTTCAGGGGCTTAACAGAAAGGCATTTTCGTTTTACGCTTCCTATAATAATTTTGACTTGAAGTATCCGGACCTGAACATGATTGTGCAGATGCTTCTGCTCGGCTTTTGCATCGAAGAGGTGCCGGCCATTATGCATGAGCGCACCGCGGGAGTGTCCATGCATACGGGGCTCCTTAAAGTGGGAAAGTATATGATTTTGATGATGTTAAGCACATGGAATGCCTGGTCGCGGTATAAGACAGGGAGCACAAAATGAAATTACTGAATAAGTTTAGCATTTCCCAAAAAAACCAGCTGAAGAAATATATCTTTGTTTACATAGTCCTCATACTGTTTTGCCTTTTGCTCGTTTTCCTGCTGGTAGGCAACCTGGATAATATATGGCGGAGCATTCATGAAACCAACAGGGTGGAAACAGACAGCCGTGCCGAGTATCAGGCGGTGGTAAAACTGTCCGAGAAGCTGGAGAAAGAGCACATTGCGCAAGCAAAGCAGGACACTGCGGTTGAAAAGACCGTTGTGTGGGGAACGGGCACGGCGAGTTATAAAGCGGTTGCCCTGCAGCTTAATAATATGAAGGAGGACTTCCGTACTGAAGAACAGTTGGAGGAGTGCGCGGGGGCGGAGATCCTGTTTGTATGCAAAACAGATTTTAATGACCAGGAGATTCAGATGCTGGAGGAGTACAGCAGAGCGGGGGCCGCGCTTTTCTTCACGGAAATCCCATCCGAGGCTGCGCTTGAGAAGAAGAGCGTCAAAGATCTGCTGGGGATTGACACCTATAAAGGGATACAGGAAAAGAAGGGGATCCGCCTTACAGAAAACCTTTTATTTGGGGAGATTACAGAAAGTCGGGAATCTTTCACAATGAAGTCCGTAACACTAAAAAGACAGGCAGAGGTATACGGTTCCGCGCTGCAGAGTAAAAAAGTAAAAAACGAAAATCTTGCGCCTGTATTCTGGAGATATCAGAGCAGTGCAGAAGGCGGGAGCATATACGTGGCGGACAGGGAGCTTATGGCGGGTACCATGGTCTATGCAGTAGTCAGTTTCCTTTTTACAGATTTATACCAGGCCTATATGTACCCGATAGTAAATGCATACTGCTTTGCCGTCTCGGGGATGCCCTATACGGATGAATTCACCTCCGAGTATCTGGAAAAAGAATACCAGCGTGATAGCATGGGAGTACAAAATGATATTTTCTTCCCGGAATTTCGACGCTGTGAAGAGAGGTACGGCGTAAAGACCACCTGGTATACGGATGAACGTGAAGAGATCAAAAAATACTCGAATGCCATGCTTGCGTATTATCTGGATGGAATTGTGGAAGGAAACAATGAGATTGGTACGCTTAATAACTACAGCCTGAAACGGGAGGTGGACTACCCTTTTGATAACCGGCTTGTGTTATGGAATTCTGATTTTGAATGGACAGATAAGTTAACAGATAGCGTCTGTATCCCATACCGTGCGCTTACAGAGAAAAAATATCAAAACATCATATTTCACGATAAAGGAATCTGCCGGGGAATGGGATTGAACACTGTTTTTACAGACATTTCTCCCTTTTTATATGAAACAGATGAGAAGAAGCAGGAACGCTGGATCGACTACTGCCGGAATCTGGAGACAGTTCTGGGGGTTGAAAAGGAAGATATTCCATGGCTGGAACGAGTGACAGTTGGTGAGGCCGTGTACAGAGTAAAAGCATTTCAAATGATGGAGCCGGAGATTAGATATTCTGATAAACAGATTGATGCGGTGATCGGAAACTTTACGGGAAAAGCGTACTTTTACCTGTCTCTGCCGGCGGACCGGGAAATAAAAGGGGCAGAGGGCGCCTCGGTTACCAGAATCAGTGATGTGCTGTATCTGGTAGAGGCTGAAAAAGCGGATATCAGGATAACGTATGAGGAATAACATAACAGGTACTAGTACAGCATTGCACTAATAATTCAGCAATAAGCACCTGTTCGCTACGCCATAGCTGTACCTGCTTTCGCTAGACGTAGGAAACACTACGCCGTCGCGGAAGCAGGCACAACTCTGACGCAGATATCAGGCACTTATTACCGAAAGATTAATGCACTGCTGTACTAGTACTAAAATCTGGGCAGCAGGGTGGTATAAGAAAGGAAAGGGTTTGTATGAAAGTATGTTTGATTGTTGAAGGAGCATACCCCTATGTCAATGGCGGGGTATCAAGCTGGATGCAGGGGCTGATGCTTGCCATGCCGGATGTTGAGTTCGTGGTACAGTCCATAGCGGCAAGCCCGGATGCGAATCTGCAGTTTAAGTACCAGATTCCCTCCAATGTCAGTGAGATTCAGGAGGTCTATCTTCTTGACGACGATTACGTAAATAATAAAACACAGAAAAAAGTTGCCCTAACGGGGGAAGAGTACGATGCATTCGAGAACCTGATGTTTGAAAGCAATCCAGACTGGGATGTCATTATCCGGTTTTTTGCCGAAAAAGAGGTGTCGTTGAATGCGCTGCTTTCAGGGAAGGACTTTTTTAAAATGACACTGGATTATTATAATGCAAATTTTCGCAGAGTTGCATTTTCGGATTTTCTCTGGACCATGCGTTCCCTGTATCTTCCGCTGTTTACGATTCTAAAATCCAGAACCGAAAAGGCAGATCTGTACCATTCCGTGTCCAGCGGATATGCCGGTATCTGGGGGTGTATGCAGAAGAGCCTGTACAAACGTCCCTTTCTGATGACGGAGCATGGGCTGTATACCAGGGAGCGGGAGGAAGAGATTATCAAAGCGGACTGGGTAAGCGGGATTTACAAGGATATCTGGATTGGGCAGTTTAAAAAGATAGGGGAGTGCTGTTACCAGTATGCGGATAAAGTGGTTTCTTTGTTTGAAGATGCCCGCAGATTCCAGATAGAGCTGGGATGTGATGAAAATAAGACAATGGTTATTCCAAACGGCGTAAATTATCACAAATTTGAAGGTATCCGGCAGAAAGAGAATCAGGATCCATATATCAACGCAGGGGCAGTCCTGCGTGTTACCCCGATCAAGGACGTCAAGACCATGATCAGTGCATTCGCCCTGGCTAAAAACAAGGAGCCGCGGCTGAAGCTATGGATTATGGGCGGTATGGAGGAAGCAGAGGATTATGCTGAAGAATGCCGCGCCATGGTGCGGGACATGGACATTAAGGATGTGGAATTTACCGGAATTATCGATGTAAAAGAGTATATTGGCAGGATGGATTTTCTAATACTGACTAGTATCAGCGAGGGGCAGCCGCTTTCCATACTGGAGGGCTTCGCCGCCAGGAAACCATATATTGCAACAAATGTGGGGAACTGTAAGGGGCTGATCGAAGGGGAACGCGACAATTACGGCCCTGCAGGATACGTCGTACCGGTTATGGGCGTGTCCGAAATCGCCCGTGCGATACTGAAACTTGCGGAGGATGAAAAGACCAGAAAAAGGATGGGGCAGGCAGGTTATCAGAGAGCCGTAAAGGCGTACGATGAATCGGTGGTTTTCGGCACATATTACAATCTTTATCAGAAATTGACAGGAAGCGGGGAGGTGTGAGCATGGCAGGCATCGGATTTGAATTAAAAAAAATATACAGAAAAGAAAGCATATCCAGGGGAATGCTGGGCGTTGTCTACAGCTCCCTTGTGACGATTGGACCTATGATACTGGTGATTGTGGCAATCCTTCTGCTCTATTTCTTTTTAGGGATGACAAAGGTGCCCTATGCGGACAGAGAGCTGCTGTCCTCCACGATTCTTTACACCTTTATCTTTTCCGTCATACTTACCTCACCGTTCAATGTAATCTTTTCCCGGTATCTGGCGGATAAGTTTTACACAGAGGAGTATTCCAACATACTGGCATCCTATTACATGGGAAATTCTATATGCTGTATCATTGCGACACTGCTGTTCCTTCCGGTGGGATGGAGTCTAAGGGTACGGGGGGAGATAGACCTGCCATTTATTATTGCGGCCTATATTCAATGGATTTCCCTGGTCATTTTATTCTTTGCAGTTACATATCTGCATGCGACCAAGGATTATAAGATTATCGCGCTTTTTTTCGTAATCGGTATGGCGGTCAGCTTTCTGGTGTCGTTTGCCTTTTATAAAGTGGCTGGGCAGGATGCAATCCATTCTATTATATACGGGCTTTCCCTGGGATTCTTTTTGATTGCGGTCTGCGACTTTTCCTATATAAAGAGGTATTTCAAAAGCGTGTCTAACGAATATGGGGAGTGTATGCACTATTTATGGTCGTTTAAACGGCTTTTAGGTGCTAATTTTTTATATATTCTGGGACTGTATGTTCATAACTTTGTATTCTGGACGGTACCGGGGCGTCTCTTTGTGGCCTCCACGTACTACAGCCACCAGGCATATGATATGGCCTCATGCCTTGCTATGTTTACAAACATTTCTGTTATGGTATCCTTTATGGTTGTGGTGGAGACACGGTTCCACACGGCCTATAAGGAATACATGGAGGGTGTCATAGGAGGAACTTATAAAATGATAGTAAAGGGGAGAAAGAAGCTGTTTCGGACGCTTTCCCAGCAGATCATCCAGGTATTTGGCACGCAGATTGCAATTACATCGGTTGTATTTCTGTTTATGGTATTGTTTGGCAAGAAAATAGGGTTTGACAGTGTTACCATGACCATCTATCCGATGCTTGTGGTTGCTTTTCTGGGAATCTTTATGATGTACGGAAATATCATCTACCTGTATTACTTTGCGGACATGACCGGGGCGTTTCTGACCGGGGCGCTTTTCTTTGCGGCCACTCTGACCTGCAGCCTGTTTTCTAGTAAATGGCCGATTCCCTTTTGGGGTGCGGGAGTATTTATCGGAATGCTTGTGGGCTGGACATACAGCTTTTTTAGAATACGCTGGATCGAAAGAAATCTGGATACCTTCATATTCTGCGATTACAAAGTCGTGGATACGATGAAGTCTTCTAATAAAGGAAAAGTTGTTTACCGAAAGAAGGAGCGCAATGCAGCAGGATAGTGGAAAAAGGCTGCTGCAATGGAATATCATTGTCAGTATGCTAAGCCAGGTTTTGTCTCTGGTGATTAATCTTATTTCAAAGCGGGTGATATGCCTGTACCTGAATGTGGAGTACCTGGGCCTCCAGAGCCTGTACTCCAATTTCTGTGACGTACTGTCCTTTGCATATTTTGGCGCGGGGACGGCGATGCTGTTTAGTTTTTACGGTCCTCTGGCCAGAGGAGATAAGGAGAGGCTGGCTGCCATTTACCGTCACTATGATGGCATTTATAAAAAAATGACCTGTGTAGTCCTCGGAATCGGTTCTATATCCACCATATTTGCGGTGTTCTCGGTCAATGCCAGTATCAGCGATTTAGAAGTGGCTGTCACGTACCTGACATTTATGCTGTCCGTCGTTCTATATAACAGGCAGATGGTGAGGAATTACTTTATCCAGGCGGACCAGCGCAGATATTTTGTGGCAGCGGTGACCGGAGGGGTGGATGCCTCTGCCCTTATTATCGAGATCCTGCTTCTAAAGTACTTCAAAAGCTATGAGGCATTTGTAGTCTGCATACTGGTTAAAAATATACTGATAAACGGGATTTTCGGTAAATATCTGAAGATCCGCTATGGGTATCTATTTAAAAGGGGGAGCAGGCTGGAAAAAGAAGAGGCGGATACGATCAAAAGCAATGTTTCCGATATGGTGATGTACCGATTTGGAAAGGTTCTGATCAGCAATACGGATAATATCTTTATCTCCCGCTTCATCAGTACTGCTATGGTTGGAATTTATTCGAATTATCAGTTTATTATCGCAGGAATTACAAGCCTGATTGCCGCTTTCTACGAGGCTATTACGGCAAGAGTGGGCCAGATGCTGTCCATGAGCGAAAGAGAAAACCAATATCAGGGCTTTCAGTTCTATTCGTTTATCAATTCCTGGATGGCGGGAGCCACGATTGTCTGTTTTTATTATCTGGTTCAGGATTTTATCAGGATCTGGATGGGGTCGGTGGACCTGCTTTCCCGGGAAGTGATTATTGTGATCATTGTAAACTATTACCTGGAAATATGCAGATCTGCCACCAAGATGTACCGGGAAAGCGCCGGGCTGTTTAAAAATATTAAACGCATGATATTGATCAAGGGCGGACTGAATATCGTTCTTTCCTTTGTACTGGGAAAAATATGGGGGCTGTGGGGAATTTTAATTGCAACGACTATTGCATCGGCTGCCACGCTTTTCTGGTACGAACCCCTCATTGTATTCCGGTATTTTAAAAAAAGCTTTATGAACGAAATCTATTATCAGTTCATCACGCTTCTGCAGATGGCGGCATCCTTCCTTGTTACAGGGCTGGCCGTCGGGGCGCTTCCGGAAGGCGGAGTCCTGCACTTCCTCTTGAAAGCCGCTGTGTGCGGGGTGGTATGCAATCTTTGCTATCTGGTATTCTACTTTATCTTTAAACAGAGTATGAAAAAGTATAGCAAACCATAGGCAAAACCGGTTTGTGCCGTGAAGTATTGCCGAAGAAGGAAATGGTATCTGGAAGAGGAGGCATTATGGAGATCAGCTTTATTATCCCCGTATATAATGGGGAACAGTTTATACGCCGTTGTATTTGTGAAATCCGCAGATGGGAGTGGGAGGAGCAGATAGAGATTCTGATCATTGATGACGGGTCTACGGACTGCACGGGGATAATCTGTGATGAGGAGGCCGCTGCAGATAAACGGGTCAAAGTGTTTCATATTGAGAACTGTGGACAGGGACTGGCCAGAAATTATGGGCTCAGGGCGGCAGCGGGGAAGTATATCTGTTTTGCGGATGCAGATGACAGGGTGGACACCAGGAACATCTACCGATTGTGGGAACAGGCAAAATCCGTCCACGCGGATGTCGCCATGGGCGGTTATTACAGGACAGACGACCGAACAGAGGAGTGGGTGCACGTGCCCGGAGAAGGCCTGATGAAACGGCGGGGAACAGACGCAGAAATGGGGCTGTACCATAAGGTGAAGACGCAGAGCATGTTCGGCTATGTGTGGAATAAATTATACCGGCGGCAGTTTCTGCGGGAGCAGGATATATGGATGGATGACATCCGGACCATGAATATGGAAGATTTTATGTTTAACATGAAGGTGTGGAGCCGCAATCCGGTGTTTTACTGTATGGACTGTCCGATCTGCTATTACATAACGGCTCATGCGTCAACGACCCGCAGACCAGATCCACAGGTTCATACGAAAAGCGTCAATATGATCCGTACGCTTGTTGGTTATCTCGATGGGGAGGGCGTTCTGGAAGAGAACCTGGATATGGTGGTTCCGGTGATTATGAGGTCTTTCTGCTGGTCAATGATAAAAAACATCCCATATGAAGGGATGTCTATGAGACGCCTTGAGGAGCGGGCTGGGACGTTTGCTTATGCCCCGGAGGTCGAAAAGGCGCTCGGCGCTGTGGATGCATCAAAACATTTAAAATCCCTTGTCTCGGCGCCGCAGAGGTGGTTCTATCGTTTCTGCATGTGTGCGCTGAAGCGGAAAATGATTAAAAGCATCAGCCGCATATTTTATATATGCTATCCGCTGATGAAACGATATGCATCGGCAGTTCTAAAGTAGAGGAGCGAAAGATATGATAAGTGTAATTGTCCCTGTTTACAGGGTGGAGCAGTATCTGGATGCATGCATTGAATCCATACTGGGCCAAACATTTCAGGACTTTGAGCTGATCCTGGTAGATGACGGCTCCCCGGATAACTGCGGGGAGATCTGCGACAGGTATGCCGGGCAAGACGCCAGAATCCGCGCCGTGCACCAGGAAAATCGTGGGCTGTCCGGGGCCAGAAATACAGGAACCGGCCTGGCAGAAGGGGAGTATATTACATACATCGACAGCGATGACAGGATCGGGCCAGAATATTTGGAGGTACTGTACAATAATGCCGTAGAATACCGGGCACAGGTATCTGTCTGCGGGTACTGCCTGGTATGGGAACACGAAAGTGGGCAGAGCAGAAATGGGCAGAACAAAAAGAAGGGGGAACAGGACTTTCATACCCTGGTTTATACCGGCAGGCAGGCTGCCGAGAAGATCGTGAAAGAAAGCACGCGTGCGATGATTACTGCCTGGGGAAAACTTTATCACAGAGACCTGAAGCCGCTGCTGGTATATCCGGAAGGAAAGACTCACGAAGATGAGTTTGTGACGTACCGCGTTTTTTATGCAGCCAGACGGGTCGCTGTATCAAACCGCCCGCTGTACCATTATCTGCAGCGCAGCGGGAGCATCATGAATGACGGCTTCCGGGAAAAGCGCCTGGATAAGATCAGGGCGCTGCGGGAGGCTGTTACATTTTTCCGGGAGAACAATGACCGGGAGCTGGAACGGTATGCGAGGAAACGGTATCTGACCAATTTGCAGATCGCATGGTACCGGACCGCGAAGTTTCTGCCGGATCGAAAAGAGCTGAGCGGGCTGCTGCGGGCGCAATGGAAGTTGACTTACGGTATATATAGGAAAGAGATCCTGGAATGCGGGGGATTTATGGAGCGGTTGTCGATCCGCATATTTTCCGTTTCACCGCGGGTATACAGGGTGATGGCGGAGGTATATCTGAAATTATTTCCGGAGGTTTGAGACGATTAAAAAAGATAGAAAAATCCAAAAAGCACTACGATTTATGATTCTTATAGTTCTATTGGCGGTTGCGGTTATCTGGGCGGTATCTGAGTACCGGGGCAGGCTTGCTTTTACTTACAGGGAGAGTGGCAGCAGGGTGGCAAATCCCTTTCAGGGAGTCTATTTCCAGTGCTCCGCCGGGGATACTGACAGGCTCTATGATATGGCGGAGGAACACCCGGACTATGATGTAGTTCTGCTTACCTATCTTTTGGATGACGAGAGGGAGATGGATGTGATACCAGAGGATAAGGTACAGGATCTGGAAAATGCACTGAGCATTGCCAGGGAACTGGGGCTTTCAGTTATATTCCGGGCAGCATATGATTTCCAGGGGGAGTATGAGGATCCGGATTTTGATATCATGCTAAAGCACATCCGTCAGACAGGGAAGGTTCTGAATGCTTATAAAGACTGTATCGCGGGAGTCCAGGCCGGTATGATCGGTGCGTTTGGAGAATGGACCCAGAGCCGGTACATGGATACAAAAAGGTACCGTATGGAGGTCATACGTGCTTGGGAGAGCGTGCTGGATGAAAGAATTCCCGTGTCTGTAAGAAGGCAGAAGTTTATACGGGAGGCTGAAGCATGGGGGTGCGATACCGACAGGCTGGGGGTCTATAATGACGGGTTGTTTTCCAGCGAAAGCGATCTGGGTACCTACAGGGAAGATTACACAAGAGAAGAGGATCTGAGGTGGTCCGCTGCGAACATTAAGGTGCCGTTTAACGGAGGAGAGATGCCCTTTATCAGTGAATTCACCGATATACACAATGTGGCGGAAGAAGCGCAGCAGCTGAATCTGTCGTACCTGCATGCGGAGTACAATCATGAGGTGTGGCAGTACTGGGCGGGGCAGGAATATGACAATATGCCGGGGGATGAATACATTAAAATGTATCTGGGCTGCAGGCCGTGGGCAGAATCGTTTAGTATCGACAGGCATTTTACGGCAAAAAAGCAGTTACGGCTGGAGCTGGAGATAAGAAACAGCGGCTTTTCCATGATCAATCCGAACTACCGGTGGTATTTTATTCTGCGGTGCGGAGAAGCGGAAAAGCGGATAAGGGCCGATTCAGAAATGGAATCAAAGGAAAAGGGGACAGTCAGCGCCGAATTAGCGAATCCCTTTCCGCGGGAAGAGCTGGAGAAAAACGGAATGACTGTGGGAATCCAAATCTCAAAAGAAGAGCCGCGGGATATAGTTGAAGCTTACTGTGTCCGGCTGGCAAACGACAAAATGGGATATGAAAACGGAATTAATATTTTAGCAAATATCAATCAGTGAGGACAGAGGGTAAATGAAAAAGCAGCGTAAACCGTGCTGGCTGGAAAAGGCATATTGGGTGGCATGTGAAAAGATCCTGGGTTTCCTGGCATTGCTGCCGGCCAGGGATCATAAAATCGTGTTTGATAATTTTGGAGGAAGGGGATACGGCTGCGATCCGAAGTATATAGCAGAGGAGCTGTTAAAGCGGGACGAGGATCTGGATCTCGTATGGCTGACCCGTGGTATGCCGGAAGAATTTCCAAAAGGTATCCGTCCGGTCCGGTACGGCGGAATCAGGGCGGTGTATGAGCAGGCGACGGCGCGGGTGTGGGTGGATAACTTTAAGAGCGGTATCCGCATACGGAAAAAGAAGGAGCAGTATTATATTCAGACATGGCATTCTTCCCTGGGACTGAAAAAGAATGAACAGGATGCCGTGCAGCTGGACCGGGCTTATGTAAGAAAGGCCATGCGGGATGCATCCATGACGGATCTGATGTATTCTAATAACGCTTTCCGGGCGGATAAATACAGAAATAGCTTCTGGTATCATGGAGAAGTGATGCGGTGCGGACATCCCAGAAACGGTGTTCTGCTCCATACGCCCCCCGCGGTAATCCGGAAGGTACGGGAATATTTTGGGATACCGGAAGAGAAAAAGATCCTTCTCTATGCACCTACTTTCCGGTCGAAAACGGGAAGCGCAGGGTACCGGCTGGATATCGGCGCCTGCCTGGAAGCTCTGCGGGACAGATTCGGAGGGGATTATATCTGCCTTTTCAGAATGCATCCCAATGTGGCATATCAGGGTACGGAATGCTCGGAGGGAATAATCCCCGCCTCTGATTATCCGGATATGCAGGAGCTTATGGCTGCCGCGGATGTCATGATTACGGACTATTCCGGGAGTATGTTTGAGTTTATGCTGACGGGAAGGCCGGTATTTCTTTTTGCGGGGGATATTGCCCGGTATCTGGCTGATGAGCGGGAATTGTACTTTACCTTCGAAGAGCTGCCCTTTTCCCTGGCAGAGAATAAAACGCAGCTGCGTCAAAATATTCTGGAGTTTGATTGTGAGGAATATAAAGCAGCGTGCATGCAGTTTATGGAGCTTGTCGGGATGGAGGAGGACGGAGAAGGGGCCAGGGTGCTGGCGGACCGGATCTTAGAAGAGATACATAAAAGGCAGACGGATTGCTGATCCGCCTGCGAACCCCTATTTTATTGATATCCGGGTCTGGATTTCTGGAGTTGCTTTATTTCAGTTACAGAAACCAGCCGGATGATTCCGAATCCGACAGCAAAAGTGAGGATGCAGAAAAGCATTTCCGACCCGGAAGGAATACCGGGGAAGAGTTCCACAATGGAACCGAGAACAAATCCCAGAATTATAAGATATGCCGGCTGGGGGTATTTTGTCATGGCGTGTTCCAGGAGCTTTGTGGTAAGGACAATTCCCAAGAGCAGGCCGATGCCAAGTGGCGCAAGGAATGTCAGCCGGAAACTGCTAATCGCCCCCATAACGGAATCGTATATCCCCATCAGGAGGAACAGATAGGAGACGCTGATTCCCGGCAGCACCAGTGCGATTGCTGCGACAAATCCAGCTAATACCAGAAGCAGCAGGCCGCCCGCCCCAGTAGTCATATCAGCCTGTAAGGCACCGGAGGGAAGCAGGGAGAACAGCAGAACCACAGACAGCCCGATGCCCATGTACAACGGATATTTCCAGGAGAAGCGCCGTATGTCTGCCTGCTTAAGCGTTAAGGGTACACTGCCCGTTACTGCACCCATAAAGAAGTACAGCGTAGGCATGGGATAATTTTGGATCAGCCCGAGCAGCGGACGGGCAAAGAGAACCATACCGAATCCGCCGCCTGCAGAAAAGGCTGTAAGGAAGAGAAGGTTTTCTTTTTTATGTTTTGTAAAGGAACTTACGGAATGGATCAGTTTGGTGTAAATGCCGAGTATCATAGCCATGGAACCGCCGCTTACACCCGGTACCAGCATGGTTCCGCCTACGATCATTCCTTTGATTGCTGTCAGTAAGTTAGTGTGTTTCATTTGGTCTCCTTTTTGCGCTTTATTATATGTGCAGAGGGGGCGGGATACAATGGGGGCAGGGGAATTTTAGCGGGTTTTTAGCAGATGGGGGAGGTGCGCGGAGGTACTATGTTATGCGAAGCAAGATGCCCGCCTTGGCGTACTTGAAAAAAGCAGATCTTTGTGCATAAACAAAAGAGGCTGCCCTTTTCACGGCCAGTAGTGGCCTGAAAGGACAGCTTCTTTATCTTAGAGGGACCCGTCTGGGTTTACGTAGAAAACAATATTATAGTAATTCCGGAGTTATAAAAGGAATATCAGTCATACTATCATGGATTTCATAAAAATAGAAAAGGATATCACTGCAGTACTGCCACAGAATTAGTATTGCGCTTCTCTTTCATATTATTCATGTAATGTGGTGTAAATAGTGAAAATGAATAAATAGTTTATCATTATTCGAAGATCAGTTACTAAACTGTGAAAACAGAACTAGGTTAAAAGAACTAAATAACTTGTTATATTATACTATTTTGGTTCGGGTTTGTCAATAAGATCAGCGATTGTATGTCAACTCTGTGTAAACTTACCTTTGGCCTGCACAGGACATATGTATTTGAATATCTGCTTGTCCTGACAATTCGTATTACTTTTGAGATGTACATAAAAAGAGCTGTTCCGAACCTTTTGGTACGGAGCAGCCTTTTTTCTGCTATCTTATATTGAATTCTTTGCTCTTTTAATCTAGTCCACTCTTTCAATACCAAGGGTGTCTTTAAACACCCTAATCGAAAGTTTGTTGGAAGTAAACAGGCAGATTATCAGTATTACTGTAAGAACGGCGTATAGGAACTATGAAATCCGGTAACTTCAAGCCTGCAAACGAACTTCCAGTTTACAGTATTTTGGCCGTATGATAAAATGTAATAAGGGTGTGGTGCGGGCTGTCCTGCACCATATGAGTTTGTACGATTGATGCTGTATTTGGAAACCAACAATACCTTATTGAACCAAAGGGGAACAATTACATTATGCAGATGCGTTTTGAAGTCCCGGACACCTTTTGGAGTTTATTCCGCTCGGTGAACCGGGATGCTTATATTGAGGCGTTATTATATATTAATGAAGAATACCAGTACAATAATTATTTTTTGACGCGGGAAGCCTGCATTCAGGTCCTGGGCGACATGAACGCGAGGAAGCGTTTCGAGCTGCAGCGCGAGGAGGATGAGACGGAGTTTGATATGTTGGAAACGCCTTCCTCCCGTATCCTAAACTGGCTGCTTAGGACCGGCTGGCTGAAGAAGATTGAGGATTATAATACGCTGGCTACGAATATTGTGATACCGGATTATTCTGCTGTTTTTATTGATGCTTTTGAGCGGCTGACCTCGGAAGACATGGAGGAGACGGAAGTTTATATCCAGAATGTGTATGCCACGCTGTTTTCTTTTCAGCATGATCCGCGCGTGAATCTGAATATGCTCCGGACGGCGCTGATCAATACGAGAAAGCTCAATAAGGCGCTGCAGGACATGCTTCATAATATGGACCGTTTCTTTGCGAGGCTTCTGGACCAGAAGACTTACGGGGAACTGTTGAAGGAGCACCTGGAAGGGTATGTGGAGGAGATTGTGCAGAAGAAGTACCATATTCTAAAGACTTCGGACAACTTCTACATTTATAAGATGGATATTAAAAAGGTTCTTCGGGATATGCGGGAGGATGAGGAGTGGATTGAGAAGATCAGGGAGCGTTCCAAGGCCCAGGGAGATACGAAGGAGGATGTGTTGGACCTGCTGGATATGATTGAGCGGGGATTCGATGATATTGAGCACAGGATCGCCAATATGGATAAGGAACACACGAAGTATGTCCGGGCCACGGTGACGAGGCTGAATTATCTGCTCAGTGGGGAGACGGACACGAAGGGGCTGGTGATCCGGCTGCTGAACCGCATGGCGCAGGGAGACGATTATGAGGAGGTTCTGCGGAGTACGGGAAGCCGGATGAACCTGTCCCTGCTGGAAATGATTTCTGAAAAGTCGCTGTACAAGCGCCGGAGGGGGAGGCAGGACTTTATCAGCCAGATGGCGCCGGAGGAGGCTGCCGAGGATCTGGAGAGAAGTGATGTGCTGAGGCTCAACCGGATACAGGCCAGATACAGCAGAAGGCAGATTGAGGAGTTTATCGAGGCGCATATGAAGGACGAGATGCTGGATGTGTCAAAGATGGAGATTTCAGGGGAAGGGGATTTTGAAAAGCTGATACTGGCTTATGATATGAGTACCAGGAAGGACAGCAGGTATATGGTGCTGGAGGAAGATGCAGCGATGGTGGAGAATAATGGGTACCGTTATCCGGGGCTGAGGTTTGTACGGCGGCGGTGAGACGGGCAGCTTAACAGAATCTCAAAGGAGCCTCAAAGGGGTCAGACCCCTTTGCAGGATGAATAGCATCAGAAAAGTGAGGAGCAGTGTTTCTATGATAGAGTATTATGAACAGCTGATGCAGGAGGAGCAGGAGGCGCTGACGGATGTGATTCAGCTTCTGTACAGGCAGACGTTTCTTCTGGAGCGGAAGTATGACAGGCGGGCGGGAAGGCTGGCCTATGTGAAGGAGTACCGGATATGCAGTAAGCATTTGGAATTTTTGAGAGCATATTTTCAGGTGGCGGGGATTACGCTTCAGGAGAATGCCCATATGGGGCTGATCTATATCCAAGGGGAGGCGCTCTGGGGAGAAAAGATGCCCAGGCTTGCCACGATATACCTACTGGTGCTGAAGCTTCTTTATGATGAGCAGATGGCGGAGGTTTCTTCCAGCAGCCATATCGTGACGACTATGGGGGCGCTCAACGGAAAGGCCGGGGACTTCCGTGTTCTTAAGGGGATTCCGTCGCCCACGGAGATGCGAAGGACGATCTCCCTTCTGAAGAAATATCAGATTATTGAGCCGCTGGATATGCTGGAGGAACTGAACGAACATACCAGGCTGATTATTTATCCGTGTATCAATGCGGTGCTGATGGGAGAGGATATCCGGGAACTGCTGAAAACATTTCACGAGGAGGACAACATTGGAGACGAAACAGCCATTCAAAGCACTATCAAAGATATGCCTGAATAACTGGCATTATATAGACAGGAAGATACTGACTCTGAATGAGGGGATCAATTTTTTCACCGGCCATTCCGGCAGCGGGAAGTCTACAGTGATCGACGCCTTGCAGATTGTGCTGTATGCCAATACGGACGGGAGGCGATTTTTTAATAAGGCTGCAGCGGATGATTCGGACCGGACGTTGATTGAGTACCTCCGTGGCATGGTGAATATCAGTGAAAATAATGAATCCCAATATCTGCGGAACCATAATTTTTCCAGTACGATTGTGTTAGAACTGGAGCAGACCAATACCCATGAAAAGCAATGTGTGGGTGTTGTTTTTGATGT
>OLSM01001047.1_pt1 | contig 22645 bp, 17 predicted proteins | sample 1672721 | NCBI WGS metagenome assembly OLSM01 (sample SAMEA3136717, study PRJEB25190) | human gut metagenome | reverse complement strand
TCGACACAGGATAAATCTTGAAAAGTTCTTAATCTCTACCCTCGAAGAAATCCAGAATTTCAAAAGGAAATCAAAACAGCAGATTTTCAATGGGCGTATGGAACCGAAGAACTGGCATTGCGGGTAGATTATTACGCAATGAACCAGAACCTTTATGTGGAACTGTATAGTAAGGAAGATGGGGCGTGGGAACCGTTTTCAGATTTGACCGTAAACCTTCCCGGATATTGCCTGGAACCTGGAACTGCCTGTATCAGCGGTGATTTTAGTAAGGAAAATATCCAATTTATTCAGGAGCATGGACTGGGAACTTTGCTTCCCTGGAAGGCACAATCCGGTATGGGGCAGTACGCGGTGGTGAAATTTCATCTGGAGGAGCTGCGTAAGTTTGACCAGGCTGGGGTTGCCGCCTTTTGCAATCAACATGGATTACAGAAAACCATGCAGGAAGAGCGAAGACAGAGCAGATAAAAAACAGATACAGGAGGTTATGTATGGAGATTGAATTAAGTGAGGACCTACAGCATTATAAAGAATCCCTGGTTCTAGGACTTACAGCAAAACAGTTTTTGTTTTCGGCATTGGCATTGGGCGTAGGAACTGGGATTGTCCTGCTTTTGTATGAAAAAATCGGGATTACTTTGAGCTGTTATGTGGCAACCCCTTTTGTTGTACCTCTGGCACTGACTGGGTTTTATAACTATCATGGGCTGACATTCTGGCAGTTTGCAGGGAAGATGATTTATTTTTCCTTTTTTAACCGCCCTTTGGTGTATGGCTCTACGGAATCGGTGCAGGAACTGAAACAGATTTATATGGAAACCCGTCAGGAAGAAGAACGGGAAGTACAGCAAAGGAAAAAGGAACAGAAAAAAGAGAAGAAAGGTGGTGATGTCAACGTGGTGAAAAAGAAGGCAATCCGTATGGGAATCGTAACGGTAGTGATGATTGTACTTGGTGCGGCAGCAGCGGTGTGGTATAAGATGTACCGTTGACCAGAATATGCAATCAAGGCGTGAAATAGCGCCTGCTCTCCATTTCAGGAGAGGGATACACAGACATGTAGCGGCAGATGGAAGCTGCTGTGTTTGTGGTCCCATCTGCCTGAAAGGAGGAAATTAGAGATTGTCAATTTTTTCAGATAAGTTTGACCAGTTAAAAAAAGCAGATAAAGCAGTAAAATCCCCGAAATATCTTCAGGAAGTCATGGGGATTGGGAGAATTGCAGAAAATGGCATTTTTGAAGTAGGGAAGGGGATATATTCCAAGACATATCGTTTTTTGGATATTAACTATGTAACCGCAGGTGCAGAAGAACAGATGCGGATTTTAAAGCAGTATTGTAAGACGGTAAATGCCATTGATGTATATTTTCTTATTACCATTTTTAATCGGAATAAAAATATGCAGGATTTCCGGGAGCATGTACTTTTCCAGGAAAAAGGAGATGGTTTTAACTGGCTGCGTGGAAGTTATAACCAGATTATTGAAAAGCGCATTGTAGATGGAAGGCAGGGGATTGAGCAGGAAAAACTGCTGACTGTATGTGTAGAACGGAAATCCTACGAACAGGCAAAAGCATTTTTTGCCACTTTTGAAGCTACCTTAAAACAGAACTTTGGAGAACTTGGTTCCTGCATTGAAGAATTAAATGCAGAAGAGCGGCTGCGGGTACTTTTCAATTTTTACCGTATAGGGGAAGAAGAACAATTCTCCTTTGATTTCAGACAGGCGTTAAAAAAGGGCGGTGATCCTAAAAATGATATTTCACCAGGGTATATGCAGTTTTACCCAGGTTATTTTGAAACGGAACGGAAAAAATGCAGGGCATTATTCATTAAAAAATATCCGTCTTCTTTATCGGATACCTTTTTAAATGAGATTACCAGTCTTCCGGTTCATAGCATCACTACAATCTGCATTGTACCAGTACCAAAAGAACTGGCAAATAAGGTTCTTCAGAAGAAATATCTGGGCATTGAAAATGATATTTTAAAGCAGCAGAGAGTCCGTAATAAAAATAACGACTTTTCCAGTGACATTTCTCATATCAAGAAAGTCCAGAAGGAGAAGATTGTAAATCTTATGGACGACGTGCGGGAAAATGACCAGAACCTGTTTTATACAGGGGTTAATTTCCTGATCATGGCAGAGGACAAGAAGGAGCTAGACAGTGTAACCGAAACCATTAAAAATATCGGCAATGGACGCATGTGCCAGATTGAAACCCACTATTATCAGCAGAGGGAAGCTATGAATACCATACTTCCAGTGGGAAACCGGCAGATCAGCACAATGCGGACCATGCTCACAAGGGATATTGCAGCCCTTCTTCCCTTTAATGTACAGGAATTAAACGAAAAGTCCGGCGTCTGCTATGGCATTAACCAGGTTTCTCATAACCTTTGCATTGGAAACCGGAAAAAACTGGCAAATGGAAATGGAATGGTATTCGGTGTCCCCGGCTCCGGAAAATCCTATTTCAGTAAGTCGGAAATGCTGCAGGTGTTCTTAGGAACAGATGATGATATTATCTGTATCGATCCGACACTGGAATATTTTGATATTGCAGAAGCCCTGGGAAACCAGGCGGCAATCATTAACCTGTCTACCTATACAAAGAATTACATCAATCCTTTGGAGATGGATGTCTGGGCGCTGGATTTAAACGATTCCCAGGGATATATCCGAGATAAAGGAGAATTTATGCTGGGGCTGTGTGAACAATGTTACGGGGATAATCTAAACAGCCGCCATAAATCCATTATAGACCGTTGTGTACGAAAGCTGTATATCGACATTGCAAAGGCAAGGGAAAAGCATATCCCTACCATGTCAGAATTTTATGAGTTATTGTTGGAGCAGCCAGAAGAAGAGGCAAAGGACATTGCTTTATCGTTGGAGCTGTTTGTAAATGGCTCTTTAAATATTTTCAATAACCATACCAATGTGAATGTACAGGCAAGGTTCATTGTCTATGGTACCAGGGACCTGGGGAAAGAGCTGGGAGCCATTTCCACTCTGGTCATGCTGGAAAATATCAGTGCCAGGATTGCAGAAAACGCAAAGAAAGGAAGGGCAACCTGGCTTTATATAGATGAGTTCCATACGGTTCTTGACCGGGAGTATAGTGCGAAATTTTTGTTCAGCCTCTGGAAAAAAGTGAGGAAGCAAGGGGGACTATGCACAGGAATCACCCAAAATTTGGTTGATATGCTGCAGAACTATACAGCCATGACCATGCTGGGGAACAGTGAGTTTATTGCCCTGTTAAAGCAGTCCAATGTAGACAGTCAGGAATTATCCACTGCAGCAGGAATTCCAGAAGCACAATTAAAATATGTAGATAATTCTCCTTCCGGTACGGGGATCATTAAGTATGGAAATACCTGTATTCCATTTGATAACCGTATGGAAAAAGAAGCCAATCCGCTGTATGCGCTTTTCAATACCAACCTTCACGAAAAGGCGTTGCAGACAAAGCAGGAGTAATGTAATCTGAAAGGAACTTTTTCTTTTATCTGTAAAGGAAAAGGTATGACAGACGAGAAAAAATTAGGCAACAGCAAAAATTATAAGTCGGTAAAGTAGAAAAAGGATAGGACAAAAAGAGTGCAGTTCTTTTATCAGGCACTCTTTTTGTATATCATGGGAAAGGTGGCAGAATGGCTGAAACATATCAAATAGAAATGAATTTAGAACAGTTGGAAAGACTTTTAAAAAATCTGCCGGAGGGAATTATGCTGGAGATTTGTTTTGGAAAGGAAGAACATGGAGAAGACACATAAAATAGATGTGGTAAGTATACGCCTGGTGGAAGAACCTCCTCTATACAGTAGTAAAGAATTAAAAAATCCCTGTGATGTGGCAGAACTCTTTCAGGATTTTTTAAAAGATTGTGACCGGGAAATGTTCTGTATTTTAAACCTTCGGACAAAAAACCAGGTTATTAATGTCAACGTGGTAGGTATGGGAACGTTAAATAGTGTACTGGTTCACCCAAGAGAAGTATTCAAATCTGCGATTTTATCCAATGCCAGCAGTATCATTTTGGCACATAACCACCCTTCCGGTGATCCAGAACCAAGCAGGCATGATATAGAAGTGACAAAGCGATTGGCAGAAGCCGGCAATCTTATGGGGATTGAGGTGTTGGATCATATCGTGGTGGCTGAGAACCGGTATTTTAGTTTCAGGGAAGAAAACATACTACCAGAATACTTTCAAATGGAAGAAGTAGCAGCAGAGCAATCTCTTCCTTATGTAAAGAGTGAGAAAGAGAAGGTACATTAATTATTGCAACAGTGAAATACATTGACTGGTTTTGACAGAACATGTATAATAAAATAAGAAACAGAAAATAAAAGTAGCTAAATAGACAAATATCGTCAAAGTGTAAACATAAAATTCTTGACGAACAGGTTGTATTATGCTATAATCCCAAATCTTGAAGGAGTATACATGGCAAAGAAAAAAGTTTATGCTGTAAAAAAGGGTAAGCAAACCGGTTTGTTTTATTCATGGAATGAGTGTAAAGAGTCGGTAAGTGGATATCCGGGAGCAGAGTATAAAGGTTTTGAAACAGAAAAGGAAGCGAAAAACTATTTAGAGAATAGGATACAAGAAATTAAAAAAGTAGATATAGAAGAGAACACAACAAACCAGTTAGTTGTATATGTAGATGGTAGTTTTGATGAGAAAATAGGAAAATATGCTTTTGGGTGTATTATTCTTACACCAAGAGGAGAAACTATTAGAGAATCAGGAAATGGAAATGAACCGGACTCTTTAGCAATTAGAAATGTTGCTGGTGAAATGCTTGGTGCTATGTATGCAGTACAATGGGCAATTAAGAATGGTTATCATAACTTAGAACTTCGTTATGATTATGAAGGAATTGAAAAGTGGGCTCAAGGAGAATGGAAGGCAAAGAATACACTTACTCAGAAATATGCAAATTTTATGAAGAGTAAATCAGATATTCTAAAAATTTCTTATCAAAAGGTAAAAGCTCATTCTGGAGATCATTATAATGAAGAAGCAGATAAATTAGCCAAAGCTGCTTTAACAGAAGGTAATGGGATTCCTAAAGTTAAAAGAGGCGATTTTTGGTTTACAGTTGAGGGAATTTCAGATGAAGATTTGTCAACAGTTATAGCACTTGCTGTTGATGAAATTGGAAAAGACAATCTAATTATAGATGAAAAAAAGATTGCTCATGGAAAAGCAGTTTCTTTAAAATGTAACAAAAGTAAAGATAGAGTAGTTGTGACACATTATCAAAAGCATAATAAAGTAGTAATGCAAGGAAGACCAGAAGTGTTATTTTCTACTATTATTGGATATATTACTGAATTAATAGAAGTAGAAGAAATTCCTAAAATTTTTAATGACACATATAATCTTAACATAGATAAAGACGAGGTTCGCTCTGAATTTCAGTTTTATATGCCAAATGCTTATGATAAGCTACCGTCTAAGAAAATGGAAAGATCTCTTCATCAGGCTGTGTATAATTTAAAGGTCACAGATGATATGTTTGATGGAACATATTTGGCTCAGCCGGCAATTCGTGTTGTAGAAGCACAATTAAAAATAGCATTAATAGAATGTGGTATTATACCAAATGCGCAGTACATCAAAGAAAATCATTTTGATATGTTTGATAAAATAGGTGTAAAATATAAGCTGAAACCAGAGAGATATGGAAATGCAAAGCCTGAGCAGGTAAAGTATATTGGAAATATTTATACGTTTTATAACAGCAATCGCCATCCAATAGAACATTGGGATGACCCTACAGCACCAATTGATACTACAAAGATGCTGGATATAAAAGGTGCTCATGATTTGATTAAAAGAGCATTGGCGATTATTGATGAATATTATGAAGTGATTTAGAAATTAGGAGAAAGGAGTAAGTTAGATGAATAACTTTGATATGATTGTGATAAGTGAAGAAAAAGAAAATATTCTTGTGGTTATGAAGACTAGCGAGCCTCCTTTTGATTACCTTGCAGAGATTGAGGCTTCGCTAAGGGAAAAACACTATATCGGTGTAGTAATGATTGATGAATTGCTACATAGTGGGAATACGGAAGAACGGTTCATTCAGGGATACTTTGATGGTGCCCGGTTTGACAGTGGGCAATTTGCCTTTGAGCTTGTTCCGAAAAAGAGCAAATTAAGGGAACCTGTTTGTTTTTACTTGCATCAAGACAGGGAAAGCCTTGAATATTCTATTTTAACGACCAGACAGCAGAAGCTGATTGAGCATGGCTGTATCATTTAAAAAGAAAATAAGAAGTAACACAAAGAGCATTATCGCTAAAAACGGTAGTGCTTTTTTTGTGCATAAAAAGGAGGTATTGCTACGTGGAAAAAGGTGAGATGGGCGAGAATGCCACCGGACGTTTGGCAACGTATTATGTGGCAGAATGTATGGAATTTAACCGTTATGGAGAATACAGGGAGGATATCCACAGTGCAGAAGAGGCAGTAAAGATCTATCAGAGTATTCCTTCTGAAAGGTTGAATGCAGGAAAAGGAATTGGGCTTCATGTGGAGGAAGAAGATGGTATTCCATTGGACTTTCCACTGGTTTCCGGCGGCAAGTTAGATGTGGATTTTTTAGGGGAAGTCTATGGTTTCAAGGAATACCCTGAGCTTTTAAGGGCTGCCAGGGAACTGAGTGCTTATCTTCCAGAAACAAAAGTCGTGGATACCAAAGGGATTTTAACAAAAAAGAGCATGGACGCTGCTGATTTTGCAGATGAAATGATAAAACTGGAAAAAAATCTTGATCCTGATTTTTACCATACCTTTTATCCGAAAGAAGCAGAACATAAGGAAGCTATTATATGGAAAGCCTTATGTCAAGACGGAAAAGAGGAATACATCAGGTGGCTGGGAAGCAAGATATTTGAGCAAAAACCAGAGCTGAAAGAACAGGCAGACAAGCTAAAGACAACACTGGAGCAGGTAAAACTTATTCCGCCTGTGGATTTGAAACCCTTTGTGTATGTGCGGATCAGTGAACACCCGGACATTCCATTGGAAGAAGCCATGCCATTAAATCAAGCGGTAGAATTGTTCGGAAAGCTGGATCGGCAGTCAGTGGAAGAGAAAGACATGGCAGGTTATTACAAAACACATTTTGAAATCTGTTTTCTCTCAGAGGGGGAAGTCATGTCTTATACCGGGCGCCAGGATTTTGGTGACGGGGAAGGAAATTTGCTGGATCATGTAAAAGCATTTGCAGATTATTATCTCCATACAGAAGAAGGGCAGCAGCTTATGAAACAGACCGCCAGGACAACAGAAGAATGGGAACATGAACAACAGCAAATGAGATGGGTACTGGAGGAGATGCTTCCTACCCTTCAGTATTTCTGCAACCTGGAAAAACTGGAAACAGCGGTTCTGGAAGAACAGGAAATAGAAAAGAAAGTCCCTTTGCTGACGCAGGGGGACGCATCACGAAAGGCATATCAGGAAGCCATACTTGCTTATGTCCGGGAAAGCAGGATTGCACTAAATACAGGGAAGGAGCTGCCTTGTATGCCGGATATCCGGGATTTTGCAACTGCCTGTCCGGATAAATCATACAAAGAACAGGTTATGGAAGAGATACGACAGGAAGCAGAGTCATACGGTATGACCGTAGAAGCGTATGCCGCAAATGGATATGAGCCGCCAAAAAGGGGCGGCAGATAAAATTAGGAAAGGAGGCGGAGTTTTGGCCATGTAAAAGATATCTTCCCTCCTGAAAAAAATTGGATTTAGAAAAAACAGCAATAGAACGTATCCGCACTGCCAGCCAGATGTCCCTGCAACATTATGGGCTTCCTTTGGTAGTGACGGACAGTGGAGGAAAAGACAGCGCCGTATGCAGGGAACTGGTACGGCGTTCCGGCGTGCCATTTGAACTGATGCACAACCTGACTACTGCAGATGCCCCACAGACTATTTATTATGTGAGGGAACAGTTTCAGAAGGCAGAACAGGCCGGTATAACTTGTAGTATCAATAAACCTTACTATAAAGGGCAGCGGATAACTATGTGGAGCCTGATCCCCATGAAAATGATCCCTCCTACCAGGACTATCCGGTATTGTTGTGAGGTTCTAAAAGAAAATGGTGGGGCTGGGCGTTTTATCACCACAGGTGTCCGGTGGGCAGAAAGCCGAAAGCGGAGGAAAAACAGGGGGATTTATGAAAACTTTGTCCCAAATGGAAAAAAACGTGCCATTATTTTAAATAATGATAATGATGATACCAGGCGACTCTTTGAATCATGCCTGTCAAGGGGCAAACACGTATGCAATCCCATTGTTGACTGGAGTGACCAGCAGGTCTGGGAGTATATCCAGGCAGAGAAAATACCCATGAACCCTCTTTACGAAATGGGATTTCACCGGGTTGGCTGTGTAGGCTGTCCTATGGCAGGAAAACAAAGATACCGGGAGTTCCGCATCTTCCCGACCTATGAGAGGGCTTACCGGCGGGCTTTTGCTAAAATGCTGGAGTTAAGGAAAGCTGCAGGAAGGCAGTGCAATTCCCGCTTATGGTCAGATGTAGATGCTTTTTTCCGTTGGTGGATGGAAGATCCTGGTATCCCCGGACAGTATGAATTGTCCTTTCATGAAGATACCAATGAGATTTATTATGACTATTTGTAGTGGAAGGGAGGAGGAATTATCGCAAAATATCAATTATCTTTTGGGCTGCAGTATGAAGCCTGGATGCTGGAAATCCGTATTCCGGACTGGCTGGAGTTTCCTTCTAAGGAGCAGGCACTAAAATATGGTGAGCAAGCTGAGGTTTCCGTTTTCTTAAAAGCGGAAGCTATTTTTTTGCTCTTTGATGGCAGTAAAGAGAAGATTTTACCGCAGCAGACGGATCTTTACCAGTTTTCCTACCTGAAAGAAAAGACTTATGACAGACTGGGACCGCCACTTTCCCCGGAAGACATAGACCATTTGGTAGAAGTGGGGGAATTGGAGCAGGTGCTGTTCAGTGAAAAATATATCCTGACAGAAGATGATTACCAGGAATTTTCCGGAAACCTTATGGAAGCCTTTCAGGAATTGGAAAAGGAGTACGGTCCACCACCCAGAGAAAAGGAACAGGGGTATCTGTTTCAGGCACTCTGGTATCAGGCAGAAGAATTAAACCCCGGAGAGGGGGACTGCTTTGGAGATTAAGGTAAAAAAAGAAAAAGAGCCGGAGCTGAAATTAAAAAAAGAAGCCCAGGTGACGGTGCATAAGAAAAATCCTATTTTATCTGCAAAGGAAAAGAAAGCTGCTTTTACCTCTAAGCCGGTGGCCGATCTTTTAGGGCAGAGAAAGAAAAAAGAAGGGGCAGAAAAAGGGAAACAGCCGGAGCAGGGCAGAGAAGCGCTGTTTGAAAAACAAAAGGAAAAGAAAAAGCAAGCCGGGAAAGAGGCAGCAATCCGGGGAGCAGCAGAAGATAGAAAACAAAATGGAAAGGCCAAAAGCACCGTATCTGTACCGGGAACCTTACAGCCGGATCAGATGAAACAGGGGGTAGCACCAAACAGTCAGCCCTCTGCTGGTTTCCAGGCGAAGGAACAGTATCGGAGGGAACAGGCTGCAAAGCTGGCGGAAACAAAAAAATCTTCCCTGGCGAAGCAGACTGCCATAAAGGGTGTACGCCGGGGAGAGGCTGCTATACTGACCCAGTTAGAGGGTGGGGAAGAAGTCAATGATTCCCTTTATGTCATGGGGACAGCAACAAAACCGGCAGAAAAGATGTGGAAGGATCGGAATTATAGAAAGGCAGAGCAGGAATTAAAGGTAAAACAGGCAGATGGGAAGATCACCAATAAGCAGTTTTACAGACAAACAAAAGCAGTGAAAAAGAAACAGATGGAGAAACAGAAAAAACAGGCAGTCCGGCAGAGAAAAATCCAGTATATGATCAATAAGCTCACCGGAAATGGGCAGCAGGACAGTTTGGCACAGGTGGCAAAAGATATTGTAAAGATGAAAGCCTCTGTGTTTATGCTGAAGGTGGTCCAGTTTGCCGGGGCGCTTTTGGCTCCGCTGTTCAGTATTCTTCTTGTGGTGGCAATCCCTGTAGTGATTATCTTTTTCCTCTTATACTGTTCGCCACTTGGTGCGTTCATGCCAAATCCGTCTGAGGAGAACCCTACCGTCCGAGAAGTTTTAAGCGGTTACTACATGGACTTTAATACAAAACTTGGACAAAATGGGGAAGATGGGGCAGTTACCTATCTCCATGAGAAAAACGGGAATTATGTGAGTAATTACTATGATACTTTAATGGTTTATATGGTGAAGTATGGAACCGGGGATATAGGTGTGGATATGGATCAGCGGCATAAGGACAAGCTGAAGGAAATCTTTGATGAAATGAACAGTTTTGAAAACACGACCATAACCACTACCATAAAGGCAGGGGAAAGCCTGGGAAATGTTGTCACCAGCGGTTATTGCCAGTGCAGTATCTGTTGTGGACAGTGGGCAGGAGGACCTACAGCCTCCGGTGTCATGCCAAAACCGGACCATACCATTGCAGTAGATGCACAAAACCCCTTTGTCCCTATGGGAACCAGGATCATTATGAACGGGATTGAATATACCGTAGAAGATACCGGAGCATTTGACCGGTATGGGGTACAATTTGATGTTTTCTGTGCAGATCATGCAACTGCGTCTGCCTGGGGACATCAGACTTTTGAAGCGTTTCTGGCAGATGGGGACGAAAATGAGATTACGGTAACAAAGAAGGGCTGCTACGTCAAGAACCTGAATTATGAGGACTATATTGCACTTGGAAAGCTGACCGAAAAAGAAGAAGAACTTTTAAGGGAAGTCATGAGTGAGGAATTCCGAAATGAGATCCCTTCCTTTGGCGTAGGAAGTGACGTTGCAAATCTGGCACTGACGAAGGTAGGCTGCAAATACAGTCAGGAACACCGGTATGAGGAAGGATATTATGATTGCAGTTCCCTGGTACAGCGGTTGTATCAGGAGGTAGGCATTTCCCTTCCGGCGATTGCCTCTACTCAGGGAGAATTTATGGTAACACATGGGCTGGAAGTTACAGAAGGCGAACTGGAGCCGGGAGATCTGATTTTTTACTCTTATGAGCAGAATGGGCAGTTCCGCAATATTTCCCATGTGGCAATTTATGTTGGTAATGGCAGAATGGTACATGCAGCCAACAGCAGACGTGGAGTAGTGAATGACCCGTTCAATCCGTCGAACATTGGGCTGTATGGAAGACCCAGCCGCTTGCAGTAAGAAAGGAGAAGCATGGACGAAAAAGAATATGAAGTGACCATAACAGAAGTCCTGGAGAAAAAAGTAAGATACCGGGGCAGGAATGAACTGGAGGCAACTGCAAAAGCAGAAGCAGATTATTATGCAGAAAAAATCGTGCTGGGGGCAGATGATTTTTCCTATCGTGATATTTCTGCAAAAGAACTGGTACCTGTAAAAGAAAGAAGGAACAGCAGATGAAGCATATCACAAAAGTACGGGAACTGTATGAGGAAACCATACACTGGATTTCAGAGTCGGAGGATTCCTGGAAAAATTTCCTTTCCTGCATGGGGCGTCTGTATCAGTTGGACTTCTTAAATACCTGTATGGTATATGCCCAGCGCCCAGATGCTTCCGTTCTTGCAGGATATGATGCCTGGCTGGAAATGGATTTGCCGGTTGCCAGAGGAAGTAAAGGAATTGCAGTATTTCCTTCCAAAATTTTCGGGGAAGGAGTTACCCATGTTTATGATATTCAAGATGTAAAGGGACAGGGAATCCGGCCCTGGAACTGGCAGGTGAATGGGACAAACCGCAGGCTGCTGGCAAGGGAGCTGTTCCCGGAAATCTACGAACAGGAAAAAAAGTTTAAAAATTCTTTAGACGCCTTTACAAGAACAAATGTTTGGTTTATGATAGAAGAGGAAGATGAAATTTTAAAATCCTTGCAGAAGCTGGCTGTCCTTATCGGAGAGGGACAGGAGGTAAAAGAAAACCAGATTACAGAGTTTCTTGTAAACAGTGTCTGTTATGCGGTGAAAAGCCGCTGCGGTATCCGAGATGACACCCTGGATTTTTCTTTTATCTGCGGTTTTTCAGAGAATGAGGAGGTTCTGTACCGGACAGGACGGTTAGTATCCCATTTATCTGGGCGGATTGTGTTACAGATTGCAAGGACCATGAAGAACATAGACCTTGAAAGGAGGCAGTATTATGGAAGGAATCGCAGGAATCCAGTACAGGGAAATGAATGGCGTACAGATACCAGTCTTAGAGGGCGTGATGAGCGAGGAGAAGATGCTGGCGTCCCTGAACCGTTACGGCAGGATCGCAGCACAGGAAATGAAGAGAACGGACCAGGCACAATACGAAATGATGCTCCTGTCCGGGAAACTGATGGAGCGGCTTATGAAAATCCAGACAGAAGCGGAGGAATACCACGAGAAACTGGCAGAAAGTTTTCTGAAGACCTGGACCAGGGAGGACAGGATAGACCCTTACAACACGTTGGAAATGACCAACCTTCGGATACAGGCGGATATGGAAGCGCAGAAACAGGTTATGGAGGAGATCATTCACCCCAGGATCGGATAAAACAGGAAAAAACAGAAGAGGATACAGAGAAAGGAACTGCTTCGGCGGTTCCTTTTCTGTCTGGGGAGATAGAACCTGCACAGCCGGAAAACTGGCAGAAAGAGAAAATTCTTCTGGAAATGACGGAGCAGGAGATACCATATAAAATTTATGAGTTTTACCGGAACAATCCAGAGGAAACAGACCGGGAAGCTTATCTTTATGAATTGTATGGAGATGTAAAAAGAGAAGCCCATACAAAAGACGGTATCCTGATTGCAGAAAGCGGTTCCAGCGGTTTGTATATCCTTTGGAGTGAGGGAACTTCCATGAAGGAGGCGTTCTGGTACTGGGACGAAGTTTCTTTGGAAATTGGGAAACGGATTGAAAAAGGGACCTATCTTCCTTTGTTATCTGTATCGGAGGAAGCCTTAGAAAATGGGGAAGAAACAGAGGAAGAAACCTTACAGCCAGAGAAAGTGCAGGAAGTGATTGAGGAAAAGGAACCAATCCCATTAGAAGAGATTGGCATAGCCTTTTATAAACAGAATATCCAGGCGGATATTTTAAAGAAAATGCTCTGTCTGGTCTATACGACCAATCAGCTACCGGAAGAAAAAGACCATTTTTTGAAGATGCTTTTGCTTCGGGAAGTACCGGAAGGCCAGCCTTATTATCTGGTGCGGACAGAACATGGAAGCTATGAGCTTTGTATTCAGGAAAATGGGATTAAGATCACCCTGCCGGAAAGCCAAGATTTTCTGCAGGAACTTTCCTGGGATCAGTTTGGCGGGCTTACTGCACATCTGGCAGAGGAGGACCAGATTGCCTATACCGAAGATTCAGAAACCTTAGAGCAGCAGGAGAATATGTACCGTCTGCTTCCCTGGTTTCCGGCATTATGGGAAGAATATAGCGAAATTCTTAAAAAGGAAGAGCTTTGGCAGGAAGGAAGAACCTCTGTCCAGACAGAAGATAAGGTAGAAGCCGGAGATTATTATTACCCAGAAGGGTGGCTGCAGTTTACCGGTGGGGATAAAAGCCGGTATCAGAAAAATATCCGGGCAATCCGTATCTTAAAAACACTGGAGCAGGAAGAGAGAAATGCCACAAAAGAAGAACAGGAAATTCTTGCGGGGTATGTAGGGTGGGGCGGGCTGCCAAATGCTTTTAACAGTAAACGCCCGGAGTGGAAAAAAGAATATCAGGAATTGAAGGAACTGTTGACCGCAGAAGAATACGCCCAGGCAAGGGCCAGTGTCAACAGTTCTTTTTATACGCCGCCGGAAGTCGTGCGGGGTGTTTATAAAGCCCTGGAGCAGTTTGGATTCCAGAAGGGAAAAATTCTGGAACCGGCTATGGGGATTGGAAACTTTTTTCATGGTCTTCCGGAAAATATGCAAAAATCCCAGCTTTATGGCGTGGAGATTGATGCCATAAGCGGAAGGATTGCACAAAAGCTCCACCCTTCAGCCAGTATCCAGATTAAAGGATTTGAAAAAACAGAATTTGAGGATAACAGCTTTGATGTAATTGTGGGAAATGTGCCTTTTGGGGATTTCCGCTTGTATGATCCCCGATATAAAAAGATGAAGCTGAAAGTCCATGATTATTTTATCCGGAAAAGCATGGATCTCCTTCGGCCAGGAGGCATTTTGGCAGTGGTAACTTCAAAAGGGACGTTGGATAAAAATGACAGCACTGTGAGAAAAAATCTGGCAGAACAGGCAGACCTTTTAGGGGCAGTCCGGCTTCCGGCAGATTCTTTTGGAAAGAGCGCCAATACCGCAGTTACCAGTGACCTTTTGTTTTTTCAGAAAAAAGCAGAGCCTTCGATTGGGGAGCCGATCTGGACTTATACAGGGCTTACGGAAGACATGGTGCCGGTGAATGAGTATTATCTGGAACACCCGGAAATGATGCTTGGGAAAATGGTCTGGTTTGAACAGTTTTTCGGGAAAGATTCCAAATATACAGCCCTGGTCAATGAAGCGGAAGACTTTGACCTGGAAAAAGGAATTTTGGACGCAGTTGGAGAGCTTCCGAAAAACTGTTATGAAGAAAGCATAGCAGAAAAAAAGGAGGAAGAGCAGGACATCTTAGCCGCTTCTCCTAAGATACCCAATTATACATTTACGGTGATACAGGACGAAGTATATTACCGGGAAGGAGAGTCTTTATACCGGAGCCAGGCAAAGGAAAGTGTGAAGCGCCGGATACGTGCCATGCATAAAATCCGCCTTCTGGTGCGTGAAATTTTACAGATACAGCAGGAAAATTGTTCCGACCAGGAACTGAAAAAGGCACAGGAACAGTTAAACCGTTTGTATGATGCCTTTGTGAAAACGCATGGATATTTCTGTGACCGGACAAATAAAATGGCGTTCCGGCAGGACAATGATTACCCCCTGCTATCTTCCCTGGAAGTAGTTGATGAGGACAAAAATGTAACCAAAGCCGATATTTTTTACAAAAGGACCATACGCCCCAGAGATGTGATAGACAAAGTGGAAAATGCCCAGGAAGCGCTGCATATCAGTCTGTCAGAATATAACCGGGTGGATATTCCCTATATGCTTTCCCTTTATCCGGGAAACAGGAAAGAAATGCTCCAGGAATTAAAAGGGTTAATCTACCAGAACCCGGTACTGGCAAAGGAAGAAGATCCCAATGCAGGGTGGGAAACCGCAGATGAGTATTTAAGCGGAAATGTGCGGCAGAAGCTCCGTACTGCCAGGATTTATGCGCAGAACAATCCCTTGTTTGTAGACAACGTGGAAGCACTGGAAAAGGTACAGCCAAAAGAACTGACAGCGCCTGAGATCAGTGTAAAACTGGGAACAACCTGGATTGAAAATGAGGATTACGAACAGTTTATATATGAGCTTTTGGAAATCCCGGAGAGCAACCAGAGAAACTATTGCGCTCATAGTGGCCATGCCCTCAAGATTGAGCGCTTAGATGCAGATATGTCTTACCATATTGACAGGGGAAATTTTTTTGGAGGAACCATTCGTACCAGGGAAACCTATGGCACAAGATTTATGGATGCGATCAGCATTATAGAGGAACTGTTAAACAGCCGGATTGTGACCATACGGGACCGGGTGCAGGAAGGGGAAAAGGTGCGTTATGTGATTAATCGGAAGGAAACCATGCTTGCCAGGGATAAGGCGGAGCAGATAAAAGAAGCCTTCCGGGACTGGATTTTTAAGGAACCAGAGCGCAGAAAAAAATATGTGGATTTTTACAATGAAACCTTTAACTGCGACAGACAACGAAGCTATGATGGCTCTTATTTAAAACTGCCGGGACTGAACCCTTTGTTAAAACTGCGTCCTTATCAGAAAAATGCTGTAGCAAGGGCATTGCTGTGTGGAGGGAACACCTTGCTTGCCCATACGGTAGGCACTGGTAAATCTCTGGAAATGATCTGTATCTGTATGGAGATGAGGAGGCTGGGGCTGGCAACGAAACCCCTTCTTACGGTTCCCAACCACCTGACCTTCCAGATGGGGGCAGAATTTTTGCGGGCCTACCCAGATGCGAAGATCCTGATTACCAGAAAAGAAGATTTTCAGAAGGAAAACCGCAGGCGCATGATTGCCAGAATGGCAACAGGGGATTATGACTGTATTATTATCGGTCATACTCAGTTCCAGAGAATTGCCATTTCCCCTGACCGGCAAAGAGCCATGATAGAAGAACAGGCAGAGCAACTGGTAGAAGCCATTAACCAGGCAAGGGAAGAAGCAGGAAAGAACTGGTCCATAAAGCAGATGGAAAGCAGAAAGAAAAAACTGTTGCAGAAAATCGAAGAACTGAACAATGAAGAAATCAAAGATGATGTGATGTACTTTGAAGAAACAGGCGTAGATGCCTTATTTGTAGACGAAGCGCACCTGTTCAAGAACTTGGAAATTTTTACGAAAATGAACAATGTTGCGGGTCTGGGTTCCAGCGGTTCCCAGAGGGCTATGGATATGCGTATGAAAATCCAGTATATCAACGAAAAAAATCAGGGAAGGGGCGTCATTATGGCAACGGGAACCCCTCTGTCAAACTCAATGGTGGAACTTTATGTGATGCAGTTATATCTGCAGGAAAGGCGGCTTCACGAAAAGGGGATTTACCATTTTGATGCATGGGCTTCTGTGTTTGGGGAAGTTACCAGCTCTTTGGAACTGGCACCGGAAGGTACTGGTTACCGGATGCGGACCAGGTTTAATAAGTTTATCAATCTGCCGGAACTGATACACCTGTTTAAAGAAGTAGCAGACATTATTCTGCCTGATATGCTAGATATTAAGCGGCCAGAATTAAAGGACGGAAAATATAAGGTTGTAGTATCGGAAGCCTCTGATTATGTCAAAGAACGTATGCAGGAAATGGTGGAAAGGGCAGAAGCAATCCATAGAGGTGTGGTAGATCCAAAGGACGACAATATGCTCCGGATTACCGGGGAAGCAAGGCTTTTGGGTACAGATCCCCGGCTTTTGGACAGTTATGCTCCGGTAGATTCGGATTCCAAACTGAATAAAGCAGTAGAAAACATTTACCAGGAATATGTACAGTCCCAGGAACAGAAAGGAACCCAGATTGTTTTTTCGGATATTGGGACACCCGGACCTGGGAAAGCGTTTACCGTCTATGATTATTTAAAACAGGAACTGATTACCAGAGGTGTTCCAGAGGAAGAAATCTGTTTTATCCATGATGCAAAAACAGATGAACAGAGGGACCGTATGTTTTCCGATGTCAGAGCCGGAAGGAAACGGATTATTATAGGAAGTACCGAAAAACTGGGAGTAGGAACCAATATCCAGACCAGAATGGTGGCGGCACATCATATCGACTGCCCCTGGAAACCCTCTGATATTGAACAGCGGGAAGGGCGTATTATCCGCCAGGGGAATGAAAATGAGGAAGTCAATATTTACCGCTATGTAACAAAGGGTTCTTTTGATGCTTATTTATGGGGCATTGTAGAAACAAAACAGCGGTTTATCAGCCAGGTATTTACCAGCCGGGAACTGGCAAGGATCTGTGAGGATATAGATGAAACCGTACTAAACTTTGCAGAGATTAAAGCGGTAGCTTCTGAAAATCCCCTGATTATGGAAAAAATACAAGTAGATAATGAAGTGGCACGTCTGAGAATTTTAAAAGCTGCACATGAAGGGAAACGGTTTGCTTTGCAGGATGCGGTTACGTTCCAGTACCCGAAAAGGATACAAAGTCTGGAGAAAGAACTGCAATCGCTTCAAATGGATTTGGACCGTAGGAACCAGGCTATGGAAGTACAGCCGGGGTTTGCAATCACGCTGCAGGGAAAAGTCTATGAGAAGCATAAAGAAGCAGGGGAAGTCCTGCGTGGGATTATAGAAGGTGTGACAGCTTTTACCAGGCACGAAGTCGGTATGTATAAGGGATTTCAGGTATTTGTCCAAAAGGATATGATGGGGCCGGTATTGTTCCTTCAGGGAGAGAAGGAATATAGTGTGGAGTTAAAAAGCAGTGACTCCGGCAATATGGTCCGTATGGAAAACCGCTTGAATGCCCTTGATAAAGCAGTAGAAGATGTTCAAAAAGAAATTAAGACCTGTGAAAATGAGATAAAAAATGCAAAGCAGGAATATGCAAAGCCTTTCCCGTATGAGGAGCTTTTAAAAGAAAACATTACCCGGCAGATGGAGATTGATGCAGAACTGGAAATCAAGGACCAGGAGGAGTGTGTGGAAGTACAGGAGGAAACCAGAAACCTTCCATGCCAGACAGCGGTCCGGTAACGAAAAGTAGAAAAGGAGATCACAATATGGAATATAATATCAGAGTATATAAACCGGAATTGAAACAGGAAGAAGGAAAGATCAATAATCTGAAAGGATTTGCTACCATTACCTTTGATGAGGCCTTCTGTGTGAAAAGTCTTGCAATTAAAGAGTCCTCGAAAGGAAATCTGTACCTCGATATGCCCCGTTACAGAGATTACGAAACAGGGGAGTATGTTCCTTTTTTTCGGTTTACCGATAAGGAATTTCAAAAGGAAGTGTTGGATACTGTAAGGGAAGCCTATGAGAATATGACAGAAACTAAAACAGACTGTAAGGGCAGTTGGGGAGAGGAAGAGCTGTATTACAATCTGAGTGTAAATCCGGTACAGGGAAGCGATACCTTTAAGGCAGATGTTGCCATTCGTCTGCAGGACGTATTGGCAATCCAGCAGCTTCATGTGATCCAGGCATGGAACGGAAAAACCTTTGTAGGTATGCCCCAGAAAAATTCTGCAAAAGGAGAACGGGAGGACATTGCCCATGCAGTTAATGCAGAATTTAAGGCAGATCTGGAAAGTGCAATCATGGACGAATACAATAAAAAGATGGAATATGCCAAAAGCCAGAAACAGCAGCGAAGAAACGGGAGGTAAGAAAAGTCCAGAAAAATATATGGTGTTTTCCGATAAAGAGTGATACAATAAAGAAAATATCGTATTAGGAGGAGCAGATATGCCAAGACGCAAAAAAATGGAGAATATATCTCTGGAGGAGCAGCTAGTAACTGTAGAACAGGAGATTAAAACAACAGAGGCAGAATTAAAAGAACTGCGTCTGAAAGCAAAGGACCTCAGGAAGAAAATCGAAGATAAACAGAAAGATGAGATATTTAGCGCATTGATTGCTTCCGGAAAAACTGTGGAAGAGGTAATGAAGTATTTAAAATCTGGTAATGAAGAAAAGGCTGAATAAGATAAGAGAAAATGCCGTTACGGGTGATGATAAAAACCTGTAGCGGCATTTTTTATGTAAAAGCTTTGAAATTTCAAATATTAGTTTACTACGAAAAATGTGATTTACTATATTTTGTTTGATAAGTGATATTTGTGGGAGAAAATTATCATGAAGTGCTAAAATGGTAATTGGCTAATGAATATATAAAATTGTTTGTAAGAATTGAAGTTGGCGTAAATATGGAATATAATAGTTATATCAAACAAATTCAATATTATAGAAATATGAAAAGAAGAAAAGTTCATTTCAAGTACAAAAACTGTTATGCGACAAAATGGAGGTGAAATATGTTTACTATTTTAATTGTAGAAGATTCTAAAGAAATTTTAGATTTGATGGTTTTACATTTAGAAGATAAATATAATTTAATTAAAGCAGAAGATGGCATTAATGCAATAAAAATTGCTAAAAAAGAAAAAATTGATTTGCTTATTTTAGATATTATGTTGCCATTAGTAAATGGTTATGAGTGTATGAAAGCAATAAGAGAAAAAAAGAATATTCCTATTATTATTGTATCAGCTAAAAGTACAGATGAAGATAAGATTATTGGATTGCAAAAAGGTGCTGATGATTATTTAGCAAAACCATTTAATCCATTAGAGTTGGTAGCAAGGGTCGATGCTCAACTTAGAAGATTTTATGAATTTGGTAGTGCAGAGGAAATTCAAGAAGAAGTTATCTGTTTTCAGAATCTAAAATTGGACTGTAAAGAATGTTGCTTATATAAAGATGAAGAAAAAATATGTTTGACAAATAAGGAATATAAACTTTTGAAATTACTGATGAATAATCCAAAACGGGTTTTTACTAAAAAGGCTATTTTTGAAGCTGTATGGGAAGACGAGTATTTATATGATAGTAATACAATAATGGTTTATATTAGTAAATTAAGGGACTATATAGAAGAAGATTCTAAAAATCCTCAGTTTATTATTACAGTAAGGGGGTTAGGATATAAATTTGGAAAATAGAAAGAAGAAACTAGAAGTAACGCTTATAAAAAACTTTTGTTTTTTTTCAATAGTGATTGTTATTATATTTGCAATCGTGGCGAGTGTAATAAGTGTATTTAATAACTCAAAAATTGTTAATACATTAGAGGAAAAGTATATTGTCAGTTGTGAGGGAAAAAGCCGATATGAAGATATAGATATTTCAGAGTTAAAAAGAAATGGTGCATGGTTTGAAATATTGAATACAGATTACGAAAGACAATATCCGAGAGCAGAATATAAAAAATACACTAGCATAGAAATTATAGATATTGTAAATGGTAATTATGAAATTGATGGAAAAAAATATAGAGGGATTGTTAAAAAGTTTTATGATGAACAGAACAGACAGCGAATACAGGTAACTTTTTTTCCGATAGATTTCTTGCGAGTAACGCCAACCATAAACATTCCTTTAGAGGCAGAATCAATTCACTTTTTAGGGATTTATATAGTAGGTATTATTTTATTTGGAATTGGGTATTGTTTAACCGTTTTTTGTGTGTCTAAGAAAATAAAGGTAGAATTGACCAAGCCAATCAATTTATTAAAAGAAGCAATGAAAGAATTAGGAAGTGGGAATTATAAAAAAAGACTATCTTTTAAAGCAGAGTATGAATTTGTGGAGATGGCAAATTCTTTTAATTGTATGGCGCAAGAAATGGAAGATGCTGTAAAACAAAAAGAAGAAGAAGAACGGTTGAGGAGACAATTGATCTCGGATATTGGTCATGATATAAGAACACCTTTAACAGTTGTTCAAGGATATTTACTAACTGTTATAAATGATTTAGAAAATAGCAAAAGTAAGAACATAGAATATTTGAAGCGTTGTTTTGAAAGCAGTGTTGAAATGGAGCAGTTACTTCAGCAATTAAGCGATTATAATAGGATGTTTCGAGTCGATTACAAATTAAACAAAGAATTAGTGGATTTTACTGAGTTTGTGAAAAATATTTTGGCAGATCAATACCATTATATTGAGGTAAATAAAAACATTTTGAGAGTGGAGGTTGATGAAATCGGTGCAGGAACATTCCAGGTATTAATCGGAACACATGTTTCTGATGTTTACGATGAATTATTAACGATTCCTGGTATTACAGGAAAAGGTGAAGTAGCAGATGATGAAGATACGACTATTGAAATTAGACTGACAGAATATGATAGAAAAATATATCTTGTTATAGCGGATGATGGGAAAAAAATTCCAAAAGATATTAGTTCGTGTATGTATGAACCATTTGTTAAAGGAGATCAATCGAGAAATGATAGTAGTAATAGTGGATTAGGACTTGCAATTGTAAAAAAAGTTCTGGATGCACATGAAGCAGCTATTTATTTTGAGCAGCCATATAAGAAATATACAAAGGCATTTATAATTGTGATGCCAGTAAAATAACATAAAAAGCAGGGCATTGTGCCCTGCTTTTTATGTTATTTTAAGGTTCAGATAAGATGAATTTTAAAAAAGCATGATATAGTAATACCATCAAAACAAAGAAAGACGGTGGTCATAATGAATGAGGCACTTTCGATTGATAATTTGACAAAAAAATATAAAAACAAAATAGCATTGGATGATTTTTCCATGAAAATAATGCCAGGAGAGATAGTGGCACTTATAGGTGAAAATGGTGCAGGAAAGACAACATTATTAAATTCTATTTGTGGCTTCATTAGACCTACTTCTGGAAGTATATCTTTTAAAGGAATATCTAGTGAAAAGGAAAAAACATTAGATAAAATAGGAGTTTTAATCGAGCCTAGTTTTTTGGATTATTTGACAGCCGAAGAGAATTTACAGTATCTATCAATATTATCAGAAGACAAGAAAAATAGTACTTTAATAGAAAGTCTATTGCAGAAGACAGAACTTTCTGATAGCAAAAAAAAGAAAGTGAAAACATTCTCTTTTGGCATGAAACAGAGATTGGGATTGTGTCAAAGCCTGTTAACAGATGTGGAATTATTGATATTTGATGAACCATTTGTAGGATTAGATCCGGTTGGAAAGGAATTATTTAAAAAGGTAATTTTAGATAAGGCGCATCAAGAAAAAATCCCCGTTTTATTTTCGAGTCATGATTTAGATGATGTGGAAGAAGTATGTGACAGAGTTGTGATGGTTCGAAAAGGAAAAAAGGTTTTGGATCAGAAATTAGTGAGAGAAAAGACTTTTATTTTAAAAATTGATGGAAATATAAGCACAGAAGAGAAAAAAAAGTTGGAGTTACAAGATCCCACTATACTTTG
>OLSM01001037.1_pt1 | contig 22793 bp, 20 predicted proteins | sample 1672721 | NCBI WGS metagenome assembly OLSM01 (sample SAMEA3136717, study PRJEB25190) | human gut metagenome | reverse complement strand
CCAGCTGGAAACCCGCGTGTCGGAGCTGAAGCACCTGGAGGGAGGGCTCGTGCGCGTGGCGTCGTTCACCAGCACGGCCATCCAATGGCTCCCCGGCATTGCCAAGAAGTTCGGGCTCCTGCACCCCTCCGTCGAGCTCGACCTGGCCTGCATCGACGATCAGGCCGAACTCGAGGAGGCTGTATGGAGGGGCGACTACGACGTTGGCTTCGCCGTGCTGCCCGTCAGGCTGAACCTGCGCACCGTGCCTCTCGCCCGCGACCCGCTGCTCGTGGCTGTGGCGCCCGACCACCCGCTGGCGAAAGCGCCCTTCTTCCCCACCTCGGCCCTGTCCAGCGAGCCCTATATCAGGCTGGAGAGCGGAGCTTCGTCGGAGATGGACGGGGTGTTCCGCGCAAACGGCGTGGAACCGCGCGTCAGGTTCTCAATCGTGAGCGACTACGCCGCAATGTCGCTGGCAAGTGCCGGCCTGGGCTTCAGCGTCCTGTCCTCCCTCATCCTTGAGAACGCCCCCTTCCCCCTGGCCGCCCTGCCGCCCGAGGTTCCCGTCGACCGCGAGATAGCCCTCTGCCTGCGCCCAGGCGAAGAGGCCAGCGCCGCAGCGAGGGCGTTCGTGGAGGTTGCGCAGGCGTGGGTTGGGGAAGAGCGCGCCAAGGGCGCGCCTCCGAGCCGCTAGGGGCGCTCCCCTCCCGCACGTTCTCCCGATTCGCCCGACCCCGCAGAATGCCGCCCATAGCGAGTCAACTTATAGCGGGCCTTAGGGAATCATGGGAGGAAAAGGCGAAAGGGGCGGCATGAGCGACTACGACATCCGGAGCAAGATAGGCCTGCGCATCAAGGAGCTGCGCGCTGAGCGCGGGGTGAGCCAGGAGGAGTTCGCCAACCTCATAGGCATGTCGCGCTCCTACTTCGGCGAGGTGGAGACCGGCAAGCGCAACGTGGCAGCAGTCAACCTGGAGAAGATAGCCAAAGGCCTCGGCGTGTCGCTTGCCGAGTTCTTCGACTCGGAGTTCTTTGGGGAATAATGCTTGCGCAACATAGATAATGCCCTGTGCTGCTACTCGTAGCATTCGCTGTCGCCGCACGGCAACCGTGCCCCATTCCTACATCGTTGCAAGCAAGGGCCTGGACTACCGGAACCAAGCATCGAGATCGTGAGGAAGACGCGCCCAAGGGGATATGCGATGGCTAATCGTAGAAACCGCTTAGGCGCGCTGCATGCATGCGAACCTGGGCTTACGATCGATGACGTGAGAATCGCCGCGGCGAGCGCCAGCGTCACCACCTTGCCCCTCCCCACCGCGGGAACCTGGAGCGGCACGCCGGGGAACAGCGCCTTTCGCTTGTCCGACGACACCATCGTGGCCTACCGGGACAATGGAGGGAAGACCATCAGGGGAGCGGATCTCAACGCGCTCATGGAGAGGGAGCACGGAACGGCAAGCGTGGCATATCGAAACAGGGAGCCGGACTTCTCCCCCTTCGAGGACCCCATGATCGGCCAAGTCGACCTAGAACGGTTTTCGGCGGAAAGCCGGCGTCAAAATTTCCGGCGCGCGGAAAAGCAGAGGGCTGGTGAACTCGGCTGCAGCGAGGGCGCGATCCGTGAGCGCATGAGGGAGCGCGGCCTGGTGTGGCACGAGCATTCCAACGGCAAGACGCTCTCGGCTGTCCCGGCGCCCATCCACGCGGCGTTCGTGCACGGCGGCGGCATCAGCGTCGAACGGTCGAACGCCGTTATCGAGGAGCACCTGGCCCAACGTTTCCCGAACGGGTTCAAGCTGGCCCGCCAGAGCGAAACGCTGCACGTAGAGGCCCACGAGCTCGAAAGGGCCTTGGTCAACCTGAAAAGGCACTACCAAGAGGAAAAGCGGGCACGGTACCCGAGACGCAAGGAGCGGAGCATGCAGGAAAACCAAGACGATTCTTTGGCGAAGGACCCTGAACACGTCATGGACACGCAGGCAATGGCCGAGCTCTTCGGCAAGTCGCAAGGCACCGTCCAAAAATGGTGCCGGGAGGGAACGATTGCGAACGCCGTCAAGAAGGAAGGAAGATGGCTCGTTGAGGGCCTCCCCGTCAAGCGGTACCGCGTCACAGGCAGGAAGCGCTACAACGCTAGAAAGCGCTATATGGATATCCTCAAAGCATGCAATTCAGGAGAGCTCGCCACCCCGCAGGACCTCGTCTGCACCGAAAGCGACTTCCTCGATTATGTCAATCTGCTCATAGAGAAGAACCTGCTCCGGCAGAAGCAGGGTGCCAATGCCGAGCACGAATGCGACACGCTCGGATACCTCGTCACCCTCGAGGGAGCCGACCTCCTCGGCAAAGGACGAACCGCCCAAGAAGCCTTAGCGAGGATCATAGAAAGCGTCGCCGCCGGCACCACCCGAGGCGCGCTCTCGCAATAAGGCGCGCTCCCGCAAGTCACAATTACTCATAATCCAATGGCTTTAGATAAAGACAATCATCACCCCGTGCGAATTTTTCGACGATGCGCGCAATCGCCAGCGATGTATCGCGCTCGATAGGAGGATGACACGCCCCCAATTCCACCGCCTTGGCAAAGCTAACCAACTCATGGCGAATGCCCTCTCCATCAAGCTGGTAAAAGAACCTTCGGTTTTGATCCGGGTCTTCTTTACGGATCTCAAAATAATCAGTTTTCCACCACGGTGCGGGCACGAAAATATAACCCTCTGTACCTGAAACAATCAAAGACCCTTCGGATTTGACCGCCTTGCCAAACACAGCAGTGCCAATCGCGCCTGGATACATCAGGTCGATCTTGCCGTATGCATCAAAGCTGGGATCCTTTGCAAGTGAGCACTTATACATGGTGGCATGAGAATATTTCGTTCCGAGCAGTTGTAAAATGGGCAGCAATGCCGCCGGGCCCCATGCAGTCACGCTCGTCCATTTCTTGCTTAAAGGAATCGAGCTGGTTTGTAGGTCGAGCAAACTCGTGCACGTTGCCTGCACCGAAACTATACGTCCAATTCGACCGCTCTTCGCCAAGAGAAGAAGGCGATGGTACGCTGTAGAATACGCCGTCTTAATCGCCTCCGCAAGCACGAGACCCTTTTGGTCGGCGAGGTCAAACAACTCGCGGCACTCGGCTTCACTTGTCGCAATGGGCGATTCACAAAGGACATGCCTTTTCTGCTCAAGTGCCTCTTTGATGCTATCGTAATGGCCCGAGGGATGAGATGCAACGAACACAGCGTCGGAGCTGTCGAGTAATTCCTGGTAGGAGGCGCATCTGCACACCGCCGAGTCTATCCTGTCGCAAGCGTCGCCATCTTCCGCGCAAAACAGCCCCGAGGGCTGTATTCCATTTACATAGGCACTCTCAGCCAAGTATTTCCTCACAACGCTTCCGCCGCCCATCAAACCGAGCCTGAGAGGATTCTTCGCCGAGCGTATCTCGCTGCTGGAAATGCCCTCAGTACGATCTAGGTAGACAACTTCGCAGTACTCTTTAAGATAGTCGAACTTCCCAATCCAATCCGAGCCTACTGTGAAAATATCTATTTCGAGGCGCTTAATATCGTCTATCTTCTGTCCTTCATATTCTTCAACAATAATATTGTCCGCCAGACCGGTTGCGCGCACTCCCTCAATGCGCTCAGTAAGTGACTGGCATACGTTAATCTTGCCGCGAACGTGGTCGAATCCATCAGCCGTCACGCCAACGACAAGATAATCACCCAGCGCCTTAGCGCGCTCCAGAAGGCGTACGTGACCATGATGAAGAAAATCATACGTGCCGTACGTTATAACCTTTTTCATAATGCCCCCTGGGCGGATTGGCGATAATCGAGATCGATAAGCGCTTGCATAAAACGTTTCATGCATTTCTCAGGACCCGTCGTAACCCGCAAGCAGCTTCCGAGCGAGCCAATGCCACCATATGCTTTGACAAGAATCCCCTTTTGCGCCTTCATCCTATCGACGAGCACTGCGGTATCGCCAAACGGCTTGATGAAAAGGAAGTTCCCTTCGCTGCCAACGGTTTCGTAGCCGTATTTCCGAAGATGGTCGTGTAGATACGCTTTGCCGGAAAGCTGCTCGGCTATCATCTGCTCAAGCATGCCCTCTTTCTCGATGATCGCTCGGGCGAAAAGCAACGCGAAAGCGTTGACGTTATGGGGTGTGTTCAGCTTCTGAACAAGTTCAATACCCTCCGGCCAGCCAGCAACGTATCCAAGGCGACAACCAGCAAGCGAAAAAAGTTTGGAGAACGTTCTTGTAACGAAGACGTGCTCGTGACTAAGCGCGTAGTCAATAGAGGTGGCCGGGCAAAAGTAATGGTAGGCCTCGTCAACAAGAACCGTTATCTCCCGTTCTTCAGCCGCACCGAGAAGCCGTTCCATCTCATGGTCCTCGTAGACATTGCCCATGGGATTGTTCGGATTGACGAGCACGAGCAATTGCACGTTAGAATTCAACTTTGCAACAATGTTCTCGATCGGCATTTTCAGATCATCCGAATATGAAACGGGCACGAAGCTTCTCCCGTACATCTTGGAATAAACCTCGAACATGGCATAACTTGGCGACACGCCCACTATGGCTCCACCGGGAGAAGTGAATGCCTCGATAATGTTCCTGATTCCTTCGGAAGAACCGTTGACCAATGAAAGATGCGACACGTCTGTCCCAAGTTTACTCGCAAGCAACTCGGTAAATTCAAGCGTTTCAGGATACTGCGACACCATCTCGGGCGTCACGGACGAGAGGACCTCGTCGATAAAATCCTGGGGCAGTCCAGCGGGGTTCTCGTTCAGATCAAGCCTCAAATAGCCCTCGCGCTTGTTCTGGTCGAAAATGCGATTGAGCGTGACGAGGTTTTTATTAGCGTAATACACGGTTAGTCTCCGCCTTTCTTCACCTTGGAAACCAGCGCCCTTCTCAGGTTCCACAGGGCAACCTTCTGGCGGTTCCCCCAGATGTATTTGCACCAGAGAAGCTTGAGTGAAGGTCGCTTCGCCCACTTTTTCTCGAGATCATCAATGTCCAGGGTTAGCAAGTCATGCATAAAAGCTTCTCGTGAAAGAACCTCACCCACCGGTCGCCTCATGGGACCTTGATAGCGTCGGGCATCGGCAAATTCGAGATTCCGGCCCTCAAGAAACGACCGAGCGTCGTTCAGCAGGGACACACCGGCTTCGGTGTTGCACACAACGAGAGAGGCACCGGCATTTCTTGAGTAGAGATCGGGGCAATAGAGGTGCACGCCCCAAAGATCCCCAAGCGTGACATCGGCTATGCGATCTGGCGCTGCAAAAGGGCAACAGTAGCAGCTCGGCCGACTCATGAGGTGCTGTAGCCATATCGACCAGAAGGGATTGAACCAACGGTCGACCTTGCAATACTGCCCGTCCTCGAACGTCGCCAGCATTACCTGAAAGTCCCATCTCCGTCCATCTTTATAGCGGTAGTCCAGCTCGGCGAGCTTCGACCCATGCCCAGACTCCAGCCTCTCAATATACTTGCGCAGATAAAGCGGGGTCGGCACACCCTCGCACACAACCTCCACCGTTAAGAGCCTGCCTCCGTACGCCCTTGGGCCGAGAAACGATCTCAGCCCTGCCACTTGGCAGGGCGTACCGGAAAAAAGCACAAATGTGCCCGCCTTGAGCTGAAGTCGAATATCGGCGTAAGCGGAACCCATATCACTTTGACAGTATTTGGATTTCCTGAACCTGACTGATTCCTCGAAATTCAAAGCACATTCATGGCGAACATCGATGCCATGGGATGCAGCCCCCCAAACAGCGCGATTGCCTTCGCGTAAAAACCATGCCTCTACAAGCGCACTAAAAGCACCGCCCGACGTGCTGTCCTCAAGAATAGACGCATTCTTGTGATGCCCACCGAACACTGCAATCGGGGCGCCCTCCCTCGGTAACTCATTTCCGTAAGGGCATGCACGGAGACAAGCTTCGCAACCACAGCATTTCTCGGCATCGAACGCGGGGTAGACGAACCCTTCATCGTCTTCCATCATCGAGAGCGCATTTTGGTTGCAAACTTGCACGCAGGCGCCGCAGCCGAAGCATTCAACCTTCTTCTGACTAGACAGGTACCCCTTCACTAGGCATTCCCCACAGCGTTTGCCAGCAAGTCAAGCTCCATGTCGAGAAACTTCAAGGAATCCCGCCTTGCCGCAGCGATCAGATTGGACGCACCCTCCCAATCAACAGCAAGAGGGCTTCCTGTCAGGAGCGACGGATCGACAACAAAGCGATCGCTCAGACCCATGAGGTCAAGACATTCCGATATCTTCGAATTCGCCTGCTCACGACAGAAAGCGTAGAAAGGCGTCTTGAAGTGATAGCCGAATATCATTCCGTGGAAGGAGTTAGTGACCAAGAAACGCGCATGCTTCACCAACGACAGGAACTCTTCTACGCCAGCTTCATAGAACATGCGATGTTTTGAAACATTTTCGGCACGTAAGCTGATCTCGACAACTTTCCAACCATGCTCCTTTGCAAACCTGTCGGCGTAGGCCTCCATGTCAGCGTTGTATCTCCGAGAGTAAAGCAACAGGTAGTCGCCTTCCTCTTGCACAGGAGCAGTGATGGAGCTGTAGTCCGACGCTGTCAGCAGGAGAGTCGGATCGACAACTCTCTGCACCGGAACTCTGGTATTCTCACGAACATAGGGAACCATGAGATCCTCACGCAAGCCCACAGCGAGGAAGTTTGAAAGGCGGCAGTCGAGAGCCAACCAGTCTCTTTCTTTGAAATGCGGGTCTCCAAAACTCGGGGCATACGCTACGCTCCGTCCTTTCATACATGGATAATTGGCGTAGTATCCGTCTTCGAATCCGCCGAATTCCTCGGGGCTGAAGATCGTATCGCTACCGCAAACGAAAGCGTCAATGCCGTCGTCCACAACGATGGAATCGAAGTTTTCTGACGTATAGGAGCCTTTTGTGCACACCAGTGAATTGTGATAGAAGTCATCAAATTTCTCTGCATTTTCCCTGATCGCGGGCAAGCTTAGCTCACACTGTCTCCGAGAATCCTCGTCGGCATCCCACATGTACTCCATCGGATTAAGCGGATCTTTGCCAAGCAGGCAGTCGGGGCAGTAGTCGACGAGGACGGCCTGCCACTTTGGAGCCCCTCCTTCATGTTCGCCGAGACTGTTGATCGCCCGATGGAGCGCCCATGTCTGCAAGGCCGACCCGTAGTTCGTGAAGTTGACATGAATGTTGATGCTCATGGTTCCGATTCTTAGCGTCATGCTCGCGTCATTGCCCCTTTCCGTTGTCGACCGACGCGCTAAACGCGCCAAACCTTCAGACGATGAGTGACTCGCTTTGATTCTGGCGGTAGGGACATATAGTCCCCGTAGCATTCGGTAAGATACTCGTCCCAACAACCCATGGCTGGGAACATGAGGCCCTCGAATTCAACATCGACCATGTCTTCGTATCCTGATTTTGGCAGAGACCAGGGTTTTTTCGCACATCCCATAAAACTGCAAACACGTAAGGCGTTTTCATAGCCCGGATTACAGGCAATCTCTTCGGCAACTTCATGCATGTGCGCTTTAGGATCCCCCATGTTAAGGATGGGCTTAGCAGCCTTCTTGACAATCCTTTTCATCCACGGATCAGAATCATGACCAAGTCCTGCCCAAGTGCATTCCTTTACTGCGCGGTCAATCTTCCTCTGCATGAACCGGACACGCCCTTCATCTTCGGGCGCCCCATCTATAGGAAAGATATCGATCCATAAAAACTCTTCGAGAACTCCCTCGTTCGCCAATTCTTGCGCCCTGATGGATGTGTTCACGAACTTGGCAAAAGGGTATGTGAAGGGGCTATTACAGGACGTCACAATTGCGAAGCCTCCGGGTAGGCTCCTTTTAAGGGAAAGGAGCTTTGTATAGTCTGGCCGCGGCATCGAGACGTCAACATCATCGTCCCAGGGAATGAAGCCCTTATGACGTATCGCGCCCAAAAGCGTCCCCGCTTGGAGCGAGAACCGCAGCCCGTTGGCTTTGCAAAAAGCACCGAAGACGCAAAGCAGATTCAACTCCTCGCGCTGTATTTCGGACAGAGTCAAATAGCGACCATCGGTCATTGCTGGAAAGCCTTTCCGTCATCATGCTCGCCAAAATATCGGGCAACGTAGAAAACCCGCAGTCCCAGCATCACCGCCTCGGTCAGGCACCGCAAAACGGCAACGTTGGCGATAGTGAACCACCCGCCAAACGCCAAAAAAGCCAAGCCCAGAATATGGAACAGCGCAGAAACGGTCGATGACACCGTCAGCTGCCGCACCTGCCCGACCGCTGCCAAGACGGGAAAGCCAAGGAGCATCGCCGGGTAGGAGAACCACAGCACGGGGGAAACCATGGCCACCACGTACGAGCCCCCTACGAACTGCTCCCCACCGAGGATCCACATAACAACATCCGAGAGACAAGCAAAGGCAATCGACCCCACCGATACCGCAGCCATCCCTACAATCAGAAGCCTTTTCAGCAATGCGAAGTCGCGACGCTTTACCATATGGGGGTACAGGCTGTTCGTTATAGGGGTGTAGAGAGACTGGATTGCCGTGATCGCGGTCATGGCTACCGACCAATAGGATACTTCGGCCGGATCAGAGATAAAAATGCCGATCATCAAAGTGGTCAGCGCAGTAAAAACCGTGGTAGCCGCGTTAGACAGAAAGAACACCGTCGATTGCCTGAACCCGAAAAGCAGATCCCCTGCGCCCACGCGCACTATGGCGATCTTCCTCACACGCAGCACGTTATCCCAGGACCAGGCAAAGGCGATAAAGGAAGCGAGACCTTCGAGCGCGGGAACCCAGAGCAGATCCTGGGGGTTTCGAACCAGCACGAACGTGAGGACGGTCGCCACCGTCTGCGAAACCACAAAGCGCTTGGTAATGATACCCATGTCCTCCAATCCCTGGAATACGAAATCGGGAAGGGTCGCCTTGAAGCAAATACCCGCATAGGCAATGGCAACGTAGGCCGGATTCTCCGCCATGATTGTGACGAACGGCGTAACCGCAGCCAGAAGAACCGCCCCAACCACGACGAGCGCTCCACGCAGTAAGACGATTCGCGACGTCTCAAAGCCGATGCGAGCCCTGTCCGAAGAGCATTCCGCTATCGCCTTCGTTCCAAAGGAGTTGAAACCGTAATCCAGCAACACTTGCATGAATGTCATAGCCGCGAGAATATAGGCTCGCACTGCGTAGACCTCTGGACCCAGCACGCGCGTAAGATAGGGAAGCGTTATGAAGGGGAACAGGTACTTGGCGATCTGCAGCCCGTATTGGAAGAGTACGTTGTGCCCCAGCGCTTTACGTGAATTGGTCACCACTTGCACCCAATCAAGGAATAATATGGAATTGAGCGGATGTTGCGAACAGCAAAGTGCGAGCCAAAGCAGTCAGCCAATAAGTAAGCAGGCATAATAGAAAAATATTTTGGGCAAAAATTGTCATTTTTCTACCTGATGGTCGGTACATTTGAGCATGTTGTTGAAATAGGCGCTTCGCCGCATTGCATTATGTAACTCCGCCTCTGTTCATGGGATGAACAAATGGAGGCGCCCAAGCATGGTGAATATTCACCTGATGAGCTTTTCGATTGTTTTCCACCAAATGCGTCTATGCCAAGGCACAAAGTCAAAAGGAACATAAACGAGACGCAGTAGCCAACCGAGAAAGCGAGACCAGAAAGCAGATCGCCCCTCATAACAAAAAAGAGAAGAAAACAAAGAAAGGGATAGAGGAGACGAAGAGGGCTGCAAGATCGCACGAACCAAGCATCGCCTTTGCGACAAAGGATCCCGAGCAGAATCGCAAAAGCAATGAGCCCGAAAACACCGAAATTCACCAAACCCTCGGCAGGAAGGGGCGAAGAGATGTTCAGCTGTAGTTGACCTTGAGCGGCGCACACAAGATTGCCGCTACCCTCGGGCTTTGTCGGCCATATTGCGCGCGGCACAAAAAACAGCAATGCTCCAAGAAGCTGGTATCCGTTCTCGACACCGAAGGTAGCTATATACTGAGATGTTCGCGCAACCATGCTGTAAGCATCGTAATCAACTGCGCAGAAGCCTTGAGGCAGATTCAGAGCAGCATTACGAATAGCATCGAAGAGCATCGATATTTCGAACGATTCCCACCGATATGCATTGCCAGCTGGAAATAAAACAAGAAAAGCGATGAGAAAAAGCGCCGGGAAAAGACCTCTCTTTTCAAACAGTGGTCCCAGCACAAGCAAGATGATTCCACCATAGAGGCAAGCCATGTTGTACCTCGCCATTGCCGCAGGAAAATCAGCAATGAATGCAATAAGAAAAGCCGCTATGGGCAACAAGGTAAACTTATGTTGCTGCTTCGCCCTTGCAAAAATTAATACGAATGCAAATACGGGGAGGGGTCGAACTCCTTTATCGAAGAGAAGTCCCAATGTTTTATCTAGCCCGGTAACGAAATCTCCGCGAGAAAATAAGTTCGAAAAGCCGACAAGAACGATTACGATAATCGCGGAACATAGGGAAACACCGAAGGCAATCAAAGCTGCACGCGCGCTAATGGAAGGCAAAGATTCGTAGAAAGCGCTTTGGGATTTTACATTATTGCTGCCACTCCGAGACGGTCGATGAAAACCTGCTGAGTTCGACGCAAATGCGAAGAACACCCCCCAAATCATAAGAAGAACATTCGTACCCAAGTAATCGCTATCGCCAAGAGGATGTCCCCATGCTGAATAGCCATAAAGGTACTGAGACAAAGGGGCGACAACAAACATGGTGATATAGAAAAGCCAGTGGAGCTGAACAAGAGAGAAGGGCCTTTCGGCAATGCTTTTCGACAAAAGCACAATCGCGAGCGTACCATTCAGAATAAAGGTTGTTATAACGCCAGCTGAAGCTATTGAGATCGATCCGGCATCCAAGACAATGGACGCTGTCAAAAATAGTAGAAGAGCAAGAGCTGCAAGAAGCATAAGTATGCCGCCATGGCTGATGCGCGTACGCCCATCCATTTGTGGGAAGTCAGTCCTCGAAACGAGAATCATAAGCCTCCCCCTTTGCTAGCCTAATAATGGTTGGCAGTAGCGTCGACAGATCGGCAGGAACCGTCGCTAGCGCAGCATTCCCGGCCGCCTCGGCGCAGGCGGAACCCTCCACCACAACAACGCCTGTTCCGCAAGCCCGTGCCTCAGCTACGTTCATTCCGAAGGTTTCCTCAGCACTAGGATTCACGAGCACATCGGCGGCGGTGTATATCTCAGCAAGCCGCTTTGCGGACTCAGTGCGAGGTAGTGCCAGCACGTCTTTTGAGATCTGTCGTATTTGCTTGTTGCTCAAACCGACAACAACCACAGCAAAACGCTCGCCGTCAAGCTCGCCAGCCAAGCGCACGAAATCTTGCAAGCCCTTCCGCTCGCTCCATTTGGCAGCGACACCGAGAACGATGAACTTATCTTCCAAGCCATAGCGCTCGCGAAAATCGCTAGGAGAGGGCTTGAACACATCAGTGTTGACGGTGTTGCAAACAATCTTGACGTCATACTTAGACAGAAAACTCTGCTTGACGAGGTCAGCAAGCCACATCGAGGGAGTGATGAGGAACATGCGATCAGGCGGCAACAAAGTGAACAGCCTCTTCTTGCTCTCGAAGTTCCACCTCACACTTCTACTGCAGAAGGTTTCCGGATACGTCCATGTCTGAGGACATGAATCATTAGCTGCGCAACAGGTCTTCCACTGCGAGCATTCTGCGTAGGTGAAATGTATGCAATGCCCCGTAAACGCCCAGCAATCGTGAAGTGTCCAGATGACCCTGCAACGATGCGCCGCTAGCCAGTTGAAAAGCATTTCGACGTTGATATAGTACCCCAAAAGTAGATGCAAGTGCACCACGTCGGGGTCTATCCTATCAAGCTTGTCGAGCAGCCTTTTCGTCACCCTTTTCGAGTGGAAGCCGGCCTTGCCATCGAGCCTTGTCTGCAGCGCATCAAGACACACTTCAGAATACGAGGCGATTTTTTGCATGAACCCATCCTCCTCATGATCACCGCGCGCCCAAAACACATACGATTCATGACCTTGAGCTTGAAGTTCACGGTGCTTTTTGAAGATGATCGAGTCTGCCCAACCTCCAGAGTAGGCGTTGATTTGCACATACTTCACGTGCTACTTGCCCCACACCAAGCGGTTAACATACCCCGCATACCCCTGGATGATCTTCACGACCTTCGCGCTGCACCGTTCGTCGGTGTAGTCGGGAACGGGCGCTTCACCACCTGCAAGCGCGGTCTCGACGCGGATCGCCTGAAGCAGCTGCTCGGCCGTGATGCCACCAAGCGTGAAGACGCCCCTGTCCACCACCTCAGGCCTCTCGGTGCTCGTGCGCAGCGACACCGCGGGGAAGCCGAGGATCGCCGACTCCTCCGCGAGCGTCCCCGAATCGGACACCACGCAGAAGGCGCCCTTCTGCAGCCGCACGTAGTCGCAGAAGCCGAAGGGCCTGTGCGCCCTCACGAGGGGATGGAACTCCGCGCCGCGCTCCTCGGCGAACCTGCGGCTGCGCGGGTGCATGCTGTAGAGCACGGGCATGCCGTGTTCCTCGGCGAGCGCGTTCACCGCGCCCACCATCTCGGAGAAGTTGCGCTCGTCGTCGATGTTTTCCTCGCGATGGGCCGACAGCAGGATGTAGCCGCCCTCCTCGAGCCCGAGCCTGGCGACCACGTCGCTCTCGCTTATCTTCGCCTTGTGCGCGTTTAGCACCTCGCGCATGGGGGAGCCCACGACGAACGTGCGGGCCGGGTCGCAGCCCGTGTTCGCGAGGTTGCGGCGCGCGTGCTCCGAGTAGCACAGGTTCACGTCGCTCACCGTGTCCACGATGCGGCGGTTGACCTCCTCGGGCAGGTTCTCGTCGAAGCAGCGGTTGCCCGCCTCCATGTGGAAGATGGGGACCTTCAGCCGCTTCGCGGAGATCACGCACAGGCAGGAGTTCGTGTCGCCCAGCACCACGAGCGCGTCGGGGCGCGCCTCCCGCATGAGCGCGTAGGACCTCGCGAGGACGTTGCCCATGGTCTCGCCGAGATCGTCGCCGACAACGCCCAGGTAATGATCCGGCTCGCGTATCCCCAAATCCTCGAAGAACACCTGGTTGAGCTCGTAGTCGTAGTTCTGACCGGTGTGCACGAGGACGTGGTCGAACGCCTCGTCCGCGAGCTTGATCACCTCGCTCATCTTGATGATCTCGGGGCGGGTGCCCACGACGGTCATGAGCTTGAGCTTCCTTTTCATCTACCGGTCCAATCCGTAGTGGGGGTACAGGTCCGCATGGGAGCGGATCCAGGCCGCCATCTCGCTCACCTGCTCCTCGTAGGGGGCGGCGCGGAACGAGAGCGCGTCGCTCGTCCTCACCAGCGTCTTGTCGAGCGAGAGCCCGCCCGACGGGACGATCTCCACGCGCCCTCCCCTGAGGCGCTCGTTGAAGAGGCGGAGCAGCTCGAATTTGCTGATGGACTCGTCGGGCACCAGGTTCACCAACCCGGTCGCGCCCTCAAGCGCGGCAGCCTCGATGGCCCGGGCGAGCTCGACGGTGGTCAAGCCTGTCCAGATCGCGCCCGTGAAGCCCTTGACGGGGCCCTCCTGGCGCATGAACCAGTTGAAGAGCCCTATGCCCTCCTCGTTGACGTCCGGGCCGACGATCGAGTTGCGCAGCGTGAGGTTCTTCGCGTCGACCAGCTCGCCGAGCGCCTTCGAGCGGTCGTAGAACGTCTCACCGTCTGGGAAGGACGACTCCGTGTAGGGGCCCGTGTTGCCCCTGAAGACGCAGTCCGTGCTCATGTGGACGACGCGCGTCGGCAGATCTGCCGTGAGGGCGGCCAGCCGATGCGGCAGGTAGGCGTTCAGGTAGGAGGCGCGGTCCCTGTGCTCCTCGGCGTCCCTGTTGAGGACGCCCACGGCGTTGACAACGACGTCGAAGCCTCCCTCCCGGACGACCCGCTCGAGCAGGGCCGCGTCCATCGCGTCCCCGGCGACAGACTCCACGAAGCCGACCCTCCTCCTGCTGAAGCCCACCACGTCGTGGCCGCGCTCCTTGAGGTGAAGCGCGATCACGTGCCCCGCCATGCCGGAAGCGCCCAGGACGAGGAACCTCATTGCGCCGCCTCCGACTCGCGGCCCTCGAGGGCGAGCCCCACGTACTCGGCCGTCCTGACCTTCTCCACGGTGGCGGCCACGTCGAGCCTCTCGGTGTTGTGGGAGGTGTAGGACTCGTCGGCCTGCGTCTCCACCTCCCCCGCGACGAAGAACTTGTCGTAGTTGAGGTCGCGCGTGTCGGCCCTCACGCGGAAGTACTCCCCCATGTCCTCGGCCCGGAGGCGCTCCTCGCGCGTCATGAGCGTCTCGAAGAGCTTCTCGCCGTGACGGGTGCCGATGACCTTGGTGCCCGTGCGCCCGAAGAGCTCCTGCACGGCCTCGGCGAGGTCGCCGATGGTTGCCGCGGGGGCCTTCTGGATGAAGAGGTCTCCGGGGTTGGCGTGCTCGAAGGCGAAGCGGACGAGGTCGACCGCCTCGTCGAGGTTCATGAGGAAGCGGGTCATGGTCGGGTCCGTCACGGTGACGGGCCGCCCCTCCTTGATCTGCTTGATGAAAAGCGGGATCACGCTGCCGCGGCTGCACATGACGTTGCCGTAGCGCGTGCAGCAGATGGTGGTCCGGCCCGCGCCGTTGCGGGCGTTGGCGTATATGATCTTCTCCATCATGGCCTTGGAGGTCCCCATGGCGTTGATGGGGTAGGCCGCCTTGTCGGTGGAGAGGCACACCACCTTCTCGACGCCCTCGTCGATGGCGGCGTGGAGAACGTTGTCGGTCCCGACCACGTTCGTCTTCACGGCCTCCATCGGGAAGAACTCGCAGGAGGGCACCTGCTTGAGCGCGGCGGCGTGGAACACGTAGTCCACCCCGCGCATCGCGTCGCGGACGCCCCGCTCGTCACGGACGTCGCCGATGTGGAAGCGCACCTTCGAGGCCATGTCCGGATGGCGCTCCTGCAGGCGGTGGCGCATGTCGTCCTGCTTCTTCTCGTCGCGGCTGAACACGCGTATCTCCCCCACCTCCGACTCCAGGAAGTGCTTGAGCACCGTGTTCCCGAACGAGCCGGTTCCGCCGGTGATGAGGAGGGTCCTGCCCTTGAACGAACTAAACACTCGCGCTCCCGTCCACGATCTCCTCCAAAAGCATCTCGATCGCGTCGACATGCTGCTCTCTCAAAAAGTGATCCTTGAAGTAGCGGCGTCCCGCCTCCCCGCATGCGGAAAAGGCCTCGGGGTCGTCGACGAACCCGTCCATCAACGCCGCGAGCCCCTCGGAGTCGCCCGCGTCGACCGCCCTTCCACAGCCGGACTCCTCGATGACGTCCCGAGCGCCTCCGTTGATCGCCGCCAAGATGGGCTTCCCCGCCGCCATGTAGCCCTGCAGCCGCGAGGGCAGCGTGGTGCCGACCCACGTGGAGCCGTCAAGCGCGAGGAGGCAGGCGTCGGCCATCCTGTAGTAGGACGGCATCTCCGAGAAGGGCCTCCTGCCGTGGAACACTACGCGGTCGTCCAGCCCAAGCCTCCGCACGATGTCGCGCGCCTCCTGGAGGCAGGCCCCGTCTCCGACGAAGTGCACGGCGAACCCGCGGTCGTTGCGCATCCTCGCCACCGCCTCCAGGATGCAAGGGACGCTCTGGGCTCGCCCAATGTTCCCCATGAGCACGAAGTTGACCCCCGCGTGCGCGTCGCACGAGAAGTCCTGGTCGAGGAACTTCGATGGCGCGAACTGGGGTACGTAACGGATGCGGCCGCCGGCGATCCCATGGGTTTGCGCGAAATAGTCCGGGAACGCGCTCGACTGAACAGCGATGAGGTCGGCCTGCCCGTAGACCCTGCCGCTCACCTTCTCGTAATGCTTCAGAAGGAGCGGCAACCTGTTCCCGAGCATCACCTTCATGGACTCGGGCCAGAGGTCGCAGCAGTACAGGAGGAGCGGGACTCCCGATTTCCTCTTGTAGGCGACGGCGGGCTCCGCCATCATCACCGGGGACAGCTGATATGCGAAGACGACATCGAAATCGTCCGGCAAGCTCTTTGCAACGCGCGCGGCCGAGCGCGCGAAGCTGTAGTAGTTGAGAGCGAGGCGAACCGCGCCCCTCCCTCTGCCGACCTCGAAAGCCCTTACGATGGAGACGCCGTCCTTCTCCTGCCTTCGATTGCGGCCTCGACGGTACTCCCCAGGGACGACCCCCGACGGATAGTTCGGCAGGCCGACCAGCGCGGTCACCTCGTGCCCTCTGCGCACGAGTTCCTCGCAGACGGCGGTGACTTGGAAGTCCTCGGGCCAATAATGTTGGCAGACAACCAAGACTCGCATCATCGCGCGCCGTCCCCGGTGAAGACCGTCTTGATCGTCTTCGCGATGATGGCGAGGTCCATCTTGGCGCTGCGGTGCTTAATGTACTCCACGTCCAGCAACACCTTCTCCTTGGGCAGGAGGGCGTAGCCGCCCGTCACCTGTGCCAGCCCGCTGATGCCAGGCTTCACGAGCGTTCTGTAATGCCAACCGTGGATGCGCTTCTCGAATTCCTCGCAGAAGGCGGGGCGCTCGGGCCTGGGGCCGATGAGCGACATGTCGCCCTTCACGACGTTCCAGAACTGCGGGATCTCGTCTAGCCGCGTGCGGCGCAGCTTCTTCCCGAAAGGGGTAACGCGCGGGTCGCCGTCGGCGGCCCACTGCGCGCCGCGCACCTCCGCGTCGGAGTACATGGAGCGGAACTTGTAGATAAAGAACTCCCTACCGCCCAAGCCCACGCGCCTCTGCGCATAGATAGCGGGGCCGGGAGACTCGCTCTTGATCTTGACCGCGATCACCGCCATGGGTATAGCGAGAATAACGAGCGCGGCCGCGCATGACATCAGATCGAACGTACGCTTGGCGAAACGGTATCCCAAGCCACCACCCATTCCGGGCTTCTCTATTTCGACGATATCGTCACCAGGCAGAAGAGCCTCGAGCACATCGCACGGAATAGGGCTTTCGAGCGCTTCGTCGTAAGCCGAAGCACCCAGAGAAACAACCGTCCCACTCCCGCCTCCCGGCAGAGCGACCTCAGCCGCCAAAGCGGCGGCTGTTTCGTCAAGTTGATATATTCCTGTGTTTTCTGACAATCTCTAGTCCGACTTTGAGGTTCAGCGTGCGGCCGAACATCATTGTTTCCACGTATGCCAGGCGCTTGTGGCGGTCGATCTTCTTTACCAGGGCGGTATGGTGGACCAGCGGGCCTTTCGTTATGCTGATCTCGTCGCCCTCTATCACGCCCTCCGACATTTCCACCACGCGGTGGTCTTTGGTCGTGAAGGAATCGATGAAGGCTATCTCATCTGCGTTAAGGGGAATGAACGCGTTGTCGTTTCCCAGGAGCTTGGTGAACGCGGGAACCTTGCGGAGCTCGTCCGCAGCCTGGTCGACCTTATCGGTAATAAGGAACAGGTAGCCGGGAAGCAGGATCTCGGAGCGGCGCCTCCACTCGCCCTTGATCTTCTTCATGATCTCGTACTGGGGAATGAAGCACTCCTGCAGCACATCGTCATCAACGAGCTGCTCCACCAGATGGAGGACGCGGCGCTCCCTGCCGCCGACGACTTGCACGACATACCACATAGCCAGCCTCCTGCCGAAGGGCCTATACAAAGGTAAAGCTTCGCCATGCGCCGGAAGGCGATGCGAAACGACAACGTTATTCATCCTCCTACTCGCAACGAGACGCGCACCCAGCGACGATCCCTCGCTTGTAAGATATGCTCGGCGGTCTAGCCGCCACAGCCGAAAAGGCGCGGAGAAGGCGGAGGCGGGAAGCGCGCACGGTCGTAATACCCCGTGCAGTCCTCGCAGACCCACTGCTTTCCTGCGTCAGCCAGAAGGCGCGGCACTGTGCGCGCTCCTCCGAATTCGGCCTTTCACCAGCCGCCATGGGAAAACAACATCCATCGCAGAGCAAAAGATTATGTATTCCCTGATTAAACTGGCGGTCATCATTATAAATCATAGGTTCAGGTTTACAGTTTAGCAACGCCAAATGTGAAGAATCTTTCTTCGGGGTGGCGTTTATTCGGTTAAAGCACCCCCCCCCGCTTTCTCCTTCGGCAATCGACATTGAATATCTGACAACGGAGCAAGCGGCACGTCTGACATGGAATACCTACCAGGGCATCCGACACAACTCGCGCGCGTTCTTCGCCGCTTCGCAGGAACAGCCGCTGCACACGGAACGGAAATGCCCGCCAAAGCAAGGGAGAAGGGCTTATTGCACAACACGCCAATTGTCCCGTTAAAGAGGAATTACTACGTTTACGAGGCAAAAGATCAATTTCTCATTGACAAACGCGTCGAATGGCCGCTATCATTTCATGGAGTAAGGCTGTAAACCTGTGTTCGCGTGAAGAGCACCCAAGGAAAGAAGGATTGAATGAAGAAGAGGATTGTAGCGATTGCTTGTGCTGCAGCACTCATGCTTGCGCTCCCGACGCTGGCATGGGCAGCCCCGAGCCCGAGCAACAACGGCACCGCCACGGGCTCCAACGGCGTGACCGCTGTCGTCAAGGCTGGTTCTGGCACGATCGAGAGCGTGGCTTCCACCACTACGCAGGCTAGCAACGTTCCGGCCGGCACCGACATCGTCGCCTCGTTCGAGGTTACGGGCGATGCCACCAACGTCGACCTGACGTTCAACGTTGGCACCCAGTACGCTGGCCATGCCTTCACGGTGTATGTGCAGCACACTGACGGCACCACGGAAACCCTGACGGGAACCGTCGCCGCTGACGGCACCATCACCATCCATGTCGACAAGCTGTCGATCTTCTCGATCGCCATCGGCGACAAGGTTGCCGACACGGCCGCTGCCAACACGGGCGCCAAGTCCCCGCAGACCGGCGTTGACCTCGGCACCGTTGCCGGCGCCACCGTCGTGACGGCCATCGCCGCCGGCGCTGTGTTCGTGGCCCTGCGCAAGAAGGTCACCGAGTAGCACAAGCGTTTCAAGCAAGTCTTATATAGAACTTGTATCGAAGAGACCTGTTTTACAACAGGTCTCTTCTTTTATGCGTAAACGGTTTGATACCATAGTCGAAACATCTGCAGTACGACCCACCTGTATTGAAAGCGAGCGGTCTCCCCCATGCCGAAAGCCCCCTTGGACCAGCACGACGACCTCCAGCCCCGCCACGCTAAGGCGGAGAACCCTGCGGCCAGGAAGAAGAAGCGATCCATCGCTATCCTGGCGGTGCTACTCGTCGTCCTCCTGTGCGGCGTCGCCGCCGGGTGCGGCTACCTGATCTGGCAGCAGGGCGAGCTCGACCGCGTGGCCGAGGAGATGCGGAGCACGCCGGAACCCGTGGTGGAGCAGCCGGCGCAGGACGCGGCCGACGACCGCGTGGAGAACCCCATCGATTTCGTCTCGCTCAAGCAGGAGAATCCCGACATCTACGCATGGGTCTACGTACCCGGCACCGACGTGAACCTGCCCGTGCTGCAAAGCGCCACGAACGACTTCCTCTACCTCGACCACAACAAGGACGGCGAGTACGCCGTGGAGGGCGCCATCTACACTGAGATGGCCAACAGCACCGACTTCACCGACCCGGTTACCGTGCTTTACGGCCACAACCTGCAGAACGGCACCATGTTCTCCACGTTGCACTACTTCGAGAACGAGGACTTCTTCAACGAGCATGACACGCTGAGCATCTACACGCCGGGACACGTGCTCACCTACCGCGTGGTGTCGGCCTACCTCTACGACGACCGCCATATCCTGAACTCCTACGACCTCTCGAACCCGACAGTGAGGCAGGAGTACTTCGACTTCGTCATGCATCCGGATTCTTTGCTGGTTAACACCCGAAGTGACACCGAATTGTCAATTGATGATAAAATAGTGCAGTTGAGCACGTGCATGAGCGATACCAACCACACCACGAGCCGCTATATCGTCACTGGAGTTTTGATAGATGACCAACCGACCTACTAATAGACCGCCCTCCCCTCAAAGCCGACCGGCCTCAACGCAGGCCCCGAGTCGCTCGACGGGTCAACCCACGGCGGGTCGTACCGACTCCTCGGAGTTCTTCGCGCAACAAGCAGCCTCCCAGAGCCAGGAAGTACTCGTCCGCAAGCGCAAGCGGAGCCACTCGAAGCGCAAGAAGCGCATCCGCATCGCGCTCGTCGTGCTGGCCGTGGTTGCGCTGGTAGGCGGAGGCACGGCCTGGGGCATCATGAGCACCATCAAGGCAGGCGAGGGCGCCATTCACGAGGCCTCCCAAGCCGAGGACATCCAGACGGTCGAGAACGCCGTCACCTACGACGAGGGCAAGACCGTCAAGTACAACGGGCACACGTACGCCCTGAACGAGAACATGGTGTCCATCTGCGTCATCGGCTTCGACCGCACGGCTCCGGCCGAGGTGGGCGAGAAGGCAGGCCAAGCCGATGCCGTCCTGGTGATGGCCCTTGACACGAAGACCGGAGAGGCGACCGCCATCGGCCTCCCCCGCGACAGCATGGTGGAAGTGGGCGAGTTCGTGGGCGATGCGTTCATCGGCCTGGACAAGATGCAGCTGTGCTTGGCTTACAGCTACGGCGACGGCAGGGAGACCAGCTGCCAGTACACGACCACCGTGGCCTCGCGCATGCTGTACAACATGCCCATCTCGTACTACTTCGCGCTCGACCTGAGCGGCGTCGGCCCTCTGAACGATGCGATCGGCGGGGTGGCGCTCACACCGCTGCAGAGCATCCCGAACACGGCTATCGTCGAAGGCGAGGACACGGTGCTGTTCGGCAGCAACGCGCTTCGCTACGTGCAATGGCGCGACACGTCGGTGCTCACGTCGTCGCTCGACCGTCAAGCGCGTCAGGTGCAATACATCAAGGCATTCGCCGCTCAGGCGCTCGGCATGGCCCAAGGTAACGTGGGCACGCTGCTGGACCTGTTCAACACGGCCAGCGAGTACTCTATCACCAACCTTGGCGTCAGCGAATTCGGCTACCTGGCCACCTCGGTGCTCTCGAGCGGCATCACGAACCTCAACGTGACCACGCTCTCGGGCGAGATGCAGCATGGCGAGAAATACGCCGAGTACTACCTCGACAAGAATTCCGTGTACGAGACGGTTTTGGACGTGTACTACCGCCAGGTCGACTAACCGACCTGCAAATGCCATACTTGGGCCCGTTAGGAGAGATAACCCGTGACCTTGTTAGAACTGCTCCACCTGCTTCGGAAGAAGTGGTATCTGGTCGTTGTGTTCCCGCTCGTTTTCGCAGGGGCCACCGCCGTCTACTGTTGGGGATTCATGTCGAACGACTACACGTCCGACGTATCGCTCTACGTGCTCAACAAGACCGATGAGCAGAGCTCGAACATCACGAGCAGTGACACTACGGCCAGCCAGCAGCTGGCGAACGACATCGCTGTCATGGCCCAGTCGAACCGCGTGATCGATGCCACCGCCCAGTCTCTGGGCATGAGCACGCTCAAGGGCTACGACATCAAGGTGACCTCGGCCACCACGAACCGCGTGATCACGCTGAGCGTGACAGGTAAGAAGCCGGAGGCCGTGGCGCAGATTGCCAACGAGCTGGCCAAGCAGACGGCCGACACCGCCGTGGAGGTCATGGAGCTCAAGGCCGTCAACATCGTCGACGCCGCCCAGGTTCCTAACGCCCCCTCGGGCCCGAACCGCATCATGTACACCGCCGTCGCCTTCTTGGCGGGCCTGTTCTTCGCCGTGGCGCTCATCGTGCTGCTCGACCTTATCGATACCACCGTGAAGAGCCCCGAGGAAGCCGAGGAGCTTCTGGGGCTGCCCGTGCTGGGCCGCATGCCCGCGCTGAAGGGTAAGGGGAACTAACATGGCCAAGAAGAGCAAGAAGATCCTCGCGCGCTTCGAGCACCCGCAGCTTTCCAACGCGTCGAAGACGCTCCTGGCGAACATCCGCTTCGCCTCGGTGGACGAGAAGGTGAAGACCATCGTGGTCACCTCCTCGGAGCAGAACGAGGGCAAGACCATCGTATCCACGAATCTGGCCAACGCCATAGCCACGGCGGGCAAGAAGGTGCTCATCGTGGAGTGCGACATGCGCCGCCGCTCCTTGGGCAAGCTGCTCGACGTCCATCCGGCAAACGGCCTGTACGCCGCCCTCTCGGGCTCGGCCTCGCTCAACGACGCCATCCTGCCGACGCACATCCCGAACCTGTACTTCCTCGACGCCGAGCCGAACATCCCGAGCCCCGCGGACATCCTGAGCACGAAGCGCTTCGCGTCGCTGGTGGACAAGCTGCGCGACTCGTTCGACTACGTTATCTTCGACACGTCCCCCGTGTCGTTGTTCGTGGACGCTGCCATCTTGAGCAGCCTGGTGGACGGCACGCTGCTGGTCATCCGCCAGAACCAGACGAAGCGCTCCCTCGTGGCGAAGTGCGCCCAGCAGCTCCGCGTGGCCGATGCCCGTATTCTGGGCACGGTCATGACGTTCTGCACCGACGACGAGAGCAGCTACTACTACGCCTACTACACGCAGGACGGCAAGCGCGTGAACAAGGAGGACTTCGAGCCGTCCGCCATGCCTTCCGACCTGAACAACCCCGTGTCCTGGGAGAAGGAAGGGCACACGTCCCCACGCCGTGCCTCGTCCTCCCGCCCCGCGGCGCAGCAGCCGCGCACGGGCATGCCGGACG
>OLSM01001026.1_pt1 | contig 22862 bp, 19 predicted proteins | sample 1672721 | NCBI WGS metagenome assembly OLSM01 (sample SAMEA3136717, study PRJEB25190) | human gut metagenome | reverse complement strand
ACTTCTCTACATTCATTCGCCGTATCAACCTGATGCTTTCGCATGTGGATGATTCTGATATGACAGAAGCTGAAAAGAATCACTGGAAAGCTGTTGGATATTTCTTCCACTCATTTACTTGCATGTAACGACCTCCTTAACAGGTATATCATAGTTGTCTGGTTGAAAATCATGTTTCTGGCAAGGATAAACCGTACTAACGGTCTCCCCTTCAAAATCAGACAAATAGCGGTCATAGTAACCTGCTCCGTAACCAATGCGATAGCCTTCATCATTAAAAACTACTCCTGGCACATGAATCAAATCAATCTCTGATTTTTCCACAGCCAAATCAGACGCAGGTTCCATCAGGCCAAAAGAGGTTGCAACAAGATTATCTGGATCGTAATCCACAAAAATCATTTGACCTTGTTTATAGGTTTTAGGAATCAACAGTCGTTTACCATCCTTTAAAGCCTGATTGATTAAAAGACTGGTGTCATATTCATGAGGAAAAGACAAATAAGTCGCAATCACCTGGGCATCTTTATAAGCAGGTAAGGCAATCAATTTCTCCAAAAGATTTTTATCTATCTCAGCCTTAGTCTCAGGTTCTTGTGAAGTCAACTGAGACAAGACCGTTTTTCTAAGTTTATTTTTCATAGGTTTATCATATCAAAAAAGCTACCAAAAATCAGATTTGGTAGTTTTTTTAGCTTTATCAACTATCATTAGTCCTCTGCCCTGTATTTAAGGAACTTACCAATTTCACTCACTGCAAAAGCAAGAGCTTCTTCGTTTGGACTCATCTTAGGATGGTGAAGTGCATATGGCGTATCAATCCCCAACCAGAACATGACACCAGGAACCTTACTAAGCAAATAACCAAAATCCTCGCCCGTCATAGCTGGCAAACAATCAATCAAGTTCACCATTGGACTAGCATCAAAGAAGGCCATCAACTCTTTAGCCAAGGCTGGATTATTTTCCACAGGAAGATAACCACCTTGTTTCAACATGATATCCACTTCCATACCGAAGCTAGATGCTACGCCTTCTGCAATCTGGCGCACGCGCTTCTGGATGAGGAGACTCATTTCCTGAGTAAGAGTACGAATAGTACCATAGACCTCTGCTGTTTCAGCGATAACATTGTTGGTCGTTCCTGCATGGAAAGAACCAAAGGTAACTACGCCGCCTTGGATAGGATCAACATTACGACTAACAATAGTTTGTACCTGTGTAATAAAGTAAGAAGCTGCTACAAGAGCGTCATTAGCCTCGTGTGGAAAGGCGGCATGACCTCCCTTACCTTTGAAAGTAACGAGTACTTCACAAGTTCCTGCAAAAAGGGTATTCGTATTTGTAGCAATATCTCCTACCTTAAAATCTGGACGGACGTGGAGCCCATAGAACTCATCTGGCAACCAATCTCCAAAGGCACCATCCTCATACATAAGCATACCACCAGCTTCATTTTCTTCAGCTGGCTGGAAAAGGAAGAGCATGTTATTTTTAGGCTGTACTTGAAGCATCTGGTCCAAAAGACCAAGTGCTGTGGTCATGTGCATATCGTGTCCACAAGCATGCATACGACCTTCATGAATAGATTTAAAGTCAAGACCTGTTTCCTCTACAATTGGTAGACCATCAATATCTGTACGCCAACCAATAGTTTTCTCAGGCGCAGAACCATGAAGAAAAACAAGGATTCCTGTACGCCAAGTACGTTGCTCCACAAAGTCCTTACCTTCAGTCATTTCAGCAATACGCTCTAAGAGATAAGCCTGAGTTTTAAATTCTTCCAAACCAATTTCAGGAATTTGGTGAAGGTCTCGTCTGATTTTAATTAAATCAAGTGTCATGTTTTTACCCTTTTTATTGTCTTATTTTATAGAGAATCTAGAAATAGAGGCCTTACAGGCCTCTACTATCAATATGTTACAAGTTACGCAAAGCGTCTTCGAGTGCTGTTTTTTGTTGTGTTTTTTCATCGATTTCCTTGATGATACGAGCTGGAACACCAGCCACAACCACATTTTCAGGAACATCTTGAGTAACGATAGCTCCAGCAGCAACGACTGAACCGTTACCAACTTGAACACCTTCAATAACAACAGCATTAGCACCAACAAGAACGTTGTCACCGATACGAACTGGGTCTGCTGAAGCTGGTTCAATCACACCAGCAAGGACAGCACCCGCACCAATGTGGCTGTTTTTACCAACAGTAGCACGACCACCAAGGATAGCACCCATATCAATCATAGTACCTGCACCGATTTCCGCTCCGATATTGATTACAGCCCCCATCATAACGACGGCATTGTCTTCAATCGTTACTTGGTCACGTATAATGGCACCTGGCTCGATACGGGCATTAAGGTGACGCTTATCAAGCAATGGAACAGCTGAGTTACGGCCATCTTGTTCCACAACATAGTCCTTGTTTTCAGTCAAATTCGCAAGAAGTGGTTCGATATCTTTCCAGTCTCCGAAAAGAACATTACCAAGCTTAGTGACAGAACTTGGAACAGCAGTTGCCAATTCCCCTTCAAAAGTTACTTTAACATTTGTTTTCTTTTCTGCATTACCGATAAAAGCAATAATTTCTTGTGCAGACATTTTTTGTGCAGTCATGAGATTCTCCATTCACATAAAGTTAGGAATTATTATACCAAAAATTCTGATAATTGTCTTTACTTTTGCCGAATCGAATGTATTTTTATGTAAAAACTATCTTTAGATCCTCTATATCTGTAATCACTCGGTCAGGCTTGATTGGGGATGTCTCCAGCTCTTGACGAGAATAAGGGAAAAATTGCATTTTTCGGCGGCATCAACAAGTGCCGCTTTAAGGGAAAAGTGAAACCGGGAGACAAGCTTCGTCTGGAGACGAAAATTATCCGCCACAAGGGACCGATGGGCGTCGGGGAAGCGGTTGCTTCGGTTGACGGCAAGGTGGTCGCGCAGGCGGAACTGACCTTTATGGTGGGGGCAGCACAATGATTCGAAAAGTTTTGATTGCAAACCGTGGGGAGATCGCGGTCCGAATTATCCGGGCATGCCGTGAGATGGGAATTCTCACGGTTGCTGTTTATTCGGAGGCGGACCGGGAGGCACTGCATGCGCAGCTCGCGGATGAGGCGGTGTGCATCGGGCCGGCACCGTCGAAGGACAGTTATTTAAATATGGAACGTATTTTGAGTGCGGCGCTTGTGACGGGGGCGGATGCGGTTCATCCGGGATTTGGATTCCTGTCGGAGAACAGCACGTTTGCGCGGAGATGCCAGGAGTGCCACATTACGTGGATTGGGCCGTCGCCTGAGGTGATGGACCGTCTGGGTAATAAGTCTGAGGCGCGAAATACGATGCAGGCAGCCGGTGTGCCGGTGATTCCGGGGACGAAGGAACCTGTTTTTGACTGGGAGACGGGTCTTTCTGAGGCCGACCGGATTGGTTTTCCGGTGATGATTAAGGCGGCGCTTGGAGGCGGCGGCAAGGGTATGCGCATGGCGGAGACGCGCGGGGAGTTCCAGAGTGCGTTTCAGACGGCGCAGAAGGAGGCTAAAAGTTCGTTTGCGGACGGGACGATGTATGTGGAGCGGCTGATTCGTCATCCACGTCATGTGGAGTTTCAGATTATGGCGGACTCGTTCGGGAATGTGATTCATCTTGGGGAGCGGGACTGTTCGATTCAGAGGAATCATCAGAAGATGATTGAGGAGTCGCCTTGTGTGGCGATTGATGACACGCTGCGGGAGCGGATGGGCTCGGCGGCGGTCCGGGCGGCGAAGGCGGCGCATTATGTGAATGCGGGGACGATTGAGTTTCTGCTGGAGCCGGACGGCAATTTTTATTTTATGGAGATGAATACGCGGATTCAGGTGGAGCATCCGGTGACGGAGTGGGTCACGGGGGTGGATCTGATTCAGGAGCAGCTTCGGGTGGCTTCGGGGATGCCGCTGTCGGTGACGCAGGGGGAGGTCCGGCTTTCGGGGCATGCGATTGAGTGCAGGATTAATGCGGAGAATCCGGCGAAGAATTTCAGGCCTTGTCCGGGGAAGATTACGGAGATGCATCTGCCTGGTGGATTTGGAGTACGGGTGGATACGGCGGCGTATGACGGGTATGTGATTCCGGCGTTTTATGATTCGATGCTGGCGAAACTGATTGTGCATGGGAGGACGCGTGAGGAGGCGATTGCGCGGATGAGGAGTGCGCTGGGGGAAGTCGTCATCGAGGGAGTCGACACTAACGTTGATTATTTGTATTCTATTTTAAATGAAGAGGAGTATCTGGCCGGGAGGGCGGATATTGAGTTTGTGGAGCGGTTGACGGAGAGATTGTAAGAGACGGACGCCGCCCGGCAGTACAGCAGAGGGGGACGGCGCGGTTTCAGAGGAAAGAAACACTAAGGCCTCCAGCATTTGCTAAAACCATTTTCAAAAATCCAAAACTCGCTGTCGCTCAGACAGTTGGATTTTTGAAAATAACGCAAATTCTGGAAGCCTAAGTGTTTCTATAGCAATCCCCGAAAATAATGCAAAAAATTCAGCACCGCAGAGCGTGAATTACTGCGTCACAGATTTTCGTCGTACCCCGGTACGCCTTCAAATCTGTTCCTTGCAATTCGCGCTCTGCAGCACTGCCTTTTTTGCATTATTTTCGGGTCTTGCTATAGTTCCTCCTGCAAATGCGCCGTCCCCCTCTGCTGTACTGCCGGGCGGCTGAGATCAGACACACGACTGGGAGAGTGTGGTCAGCGACACCGCGGGGCGGTGCGGCTGGGATGACAGGAGTGAGCGGTGAAGAGAGAATGAATGCCTCGATGGGTGAGGTGTGTAGTTGGAAGATTGTTATGGTGACAATAGAGTGAAAGTGTTATGACGTAAGGAGTGATGGTGGTATGATGCTGGGTAAGTATTTTAAGAAGACGGTGTTTCGGAAGGAGCACACGGCGGATGGGGTGGTGCCGGAGGCGCCGCAGGGGATTTTGAAGAAGTGTAATGCTTGTAAGGGGGCTATTTTTACGGAGGATGTGAAGAGGAATCTTTATATTTGTCCGAAGTGTGGGAATTATTTTCGGGTGCATGCGTATCGGAGGATTGAGTTTCTTCTGGATGATGGGAGTTTTGAGGAATGGGATCAGGGGATGACGGCGGGGAATCCGCTGGGGTTTCCGGGGTATGAAGAGAAGGTGAGGGCTCTGCAGGAGAGAACAGGACTTACGGAGGCTGTTGTGACTGGTAAGGGACGGATCAACGGGATGGAGACGGTGATCGGGGTCTGTGATGGCAGGTTTATGATGGCCAGTATGGGTGAGGCTGTTGGGGAGAAGATTACGCGGGCGGTGGAGAGGGCGACGAAGCTCTCGCTGCCGGTGATTTTGTTTGCGTGCTCGGGAGGGGCGCGGATGCAGGAGGGGATTGTTTCTCTGATGCAGATGGCGAAGACGTCGGCGGCGCTGAAAAGACACAGTGATGCGGGGCTTTTGTATGTGAGTGTGCTGACGGACCCGACGACGGGCGGCGTGACGGCGAGCTGGGCGATGCTGGGGGATATTATTCTGGCGGAGCCGCATGCGCTGATCGGGTTTGCGGGACCGAGGGTTATTGAGCAGACAATAGGACAGAAACTGCCGAAAGGGTTCCAGCGGGCGGAGTTTCTGGTGGAGCATGGGTTTGTGGATCGGATTCTGCCAAGAGAAGAGGCGAAAGAGGTGCTGTCGGAGATTCTGCGGATGCATGGGAAAGATATCGAAGTTTCCTCGGAAGTGCTGACTTTGGGGGATGGAGACGTGAAGCGGTCTTTGGCAGCACCAGAAACGGGAGAGAAAACATCGGCTTGGGACTGTGTGCAGAAAGCGCGGAAAAAGGACCGACCGGTGGGAGAAGATTATATTCGGGAGCTGTTTCCTGATTTTATTGAGTTTCATGGTGATCGACTGTATGGCGATGATGCGGCGATCATCGGCGGTATTGCATCGTTTGACGGCACACCGGTCACGGTCATCGCCGAGGCGAAAGGCGCGGATACGAAAGAAAACATCCGCCGCAATTTCGGCATGCCGTCCCCGGAGGGCTACCGCAAAGCCCTGCGTCTGATGAAACAGGCCGAAAAATTCCACAGGCCTGTTATCTGTCTCGTAGATACCCCAGGCGCCTTCTGCGGAATGGAAGCCGAAGAACGCGGCCAGGGCGAGGCGATTGCGCGGAACCTGTATGAAATGTCAGCGTTAAAAACGCCGGTTCTTTCTATTGTCATTTCAGAAGGCGGCAGCGGCGGTGCACTGGCACTCGCCGTGGCGGATGAAGTGTGGATGATGCAGAATGCCATCTACTCCATCCTGTCGCCGGAGGGATTTGCAAGCATCCTGTGGAAAGACGGCAAACGCGCGCCGGAGGCCGCCGAGGTGATGAAGCTGACGGCGGGGGATTTGAAGGAACTGGGAATTGTAGAAGAGATTGTGGAAGAGCCGGGGGAGTTTACGGTGGACACAATGCCAGTGGTGTGTGAAGAATTGAGAGGCAAAATTCTGAGATTCCTGGAAAAGTATGAGAAGATGGATGGGGAAGAACTGGTAGAGGAGAGGTATCGGAGATTTCGGGATATGTGAAAAGAAGATTTTGACATATTCTGAAATGCATGATATTATGATATTGAAAAGAGTGCTACCGATAGACGGTTAGTCCATATTTATTGGTTTATGTAAAAATAGTCGCCAAAGTTTGCAGGACTGGGCGGCTATTTTTGTGATTTCGCAGTATCTTTGCCGAAGTTGTATCCAAGGCTAAAGCAGGTTAAGCCGAAACTTACAACTGCTATGAAGTCGATAATACTCATGGCTTAGCCCTCCTTTCCAAGGAATTCCCATATAAAGGGTTTCTATGTAATCGGAGAGTCACAGTCCCTCCGTAGAAGGACTAACCGCCTACCGTTATGGCAGCACCCGTATATTGAGTATAACAGTTTCTTGTAGTCCATTCAACAAAAATATGATTGAAATGCAGAATAAAAATATACGGATTTTAGATATACAAAATAAATAGAGGATTTGAAGGGAGGAATAACTAATTGACGTTGGCGGAATTTATGGTAAGATAGAGGGGCAGAATAAGAGTGCGGGAAATATTCTGCGGGTTCAGACGAAGGTCTGTGAGTTGAAAAACATTTTTGAATAACTGTTATGTAAAAAGCATTGGAAAATAATCTGATGCTTTTTATATTTTAGACTATTTAAGAATTATTCAATAATATAAACTTTACATTATTGAAAACTTATAAAAATATAATTTGTATTGCATGTTAGTAGAAAAGGTGATATAGTGAAAATATAAAAGAAGAAGCTATCAGATATTGGCAGTATCGGATAACTTCTTCAGGTAGAAAACTGATTCAATTTAGAAATAAGATCTAAAAAGAATAGTAAACTACGAACATATACTATTCTATACGTTATTTTCTAATTTGTAAAGTCTTCTATAATTTTAGAGTAAAAAATACTCTAACACACAAAGGAAGAATTACAAAATCTAAAAATCTTTGTAAATTCCCAATGTGAAAATAAAAATCAAATTGATACTAAGGCAGAAATGCGATTTAAGAGGAGAGGTGGTAAAAAGGATTTTGAATAGAATTATTTGACATGTCAAAGTAGAAAACGATGAGGTATAAACTAAATATATGATCGAACAAAAGTTTGAAAATATATTGCGCTACAGGTCGGAGTCTGCTATAATGTGGTAAAAATGAATAAAAAATCAGAACTTGACTCCGAAAAATAAACAAAATAGACAAAAGGAGAAAGTGATGAATAATACAAACGAAAATAAAACAAGTGACATTTATCTTGCACATGTGGATTTTGAAACAGGCCGTACCCAGAGCTTTCAGGAACATACAGATAATGTAACATCATATGCAAAAAGCATTTGTCCTATGGGAGAGATTCAGAAACTTGTCGAGGCGGCCGCACTTTTTCATGATGCGGGGAAACTCTCTGATGATGTGCAGAAAGATTTTCAAGATATCTTGAAAAAGGGGGATCAGGCACACCGAAACGATTTGGATCACTCAACCGCAGGTGGACGGATGCTATGGAAAATGATGCGGCAGAAAACAGCAGCAGAGCTGTTAAGTACAGTTGTGTACTCACATCATGGAATCAGCGACTGTATTGATTTTGAAAGCGGGTGTACCTTACAGGAACGCAGAGCGGAAAAAGAGTGTCAGGAAGACATTGTGAAGGAAAGATTTTTTCAGATCTTTGATAAAGAGAAAATCCAAAAAGTGTGCGAAGCAGCAGATGCACAATATGTTCAGATTAATAAAAAAATAGGAATGTTTGTGCGAAAAAGCACAAAACAAAATCGTCATTGTGGAAATGGATATTTTTATATTGGAATGTATTTCAGAGTATTGCTTTCTATGCTGCTTGACAGTGATTGGACAGATACGGAAAAATTTTTTCAGAATGAAGAATTGAAACAACGTATTTCAAAGAAAGAAATACAGAAAATATGGCAACAGAGTATACAATGTTTTGAGAACTATCTTAATCATGAAATTCGAAACAAGGCAGAAAATGGCCAGAGTCTTCAGGCAGTCCGGCAGGAGATTTCTGAGAGGTGCTATGAAGAGGCAGAAAAAGAAACGAGACTGTATCGTCTGACAGTACCAACGGGAGCTGGAAAGACATTAAGTAGTTTGCGCTTTGCACTGTATCGTGCCGAGCGGACCCAAAAACAGCATATTATTTATGTTGCCCCATTTAACAGTATTTTAAGTCAGAATGCCGATGAGATCCGGAGAGCAGTTGACGATCCGGATATCGTACTGGAACATCATTGCAATGTGATTCTTTCGGAGAAAAAGCAGGAGAAAGACTATAAAAAACTGACAGAAACATGGGATGTACCAATTATTATGACATCAGCTGTACAGGTATTGAATGTACTTTTTTCGGGACAGAAAAGAGATATCCGCAGAATGCATACCTTATGTAACAGCGTGATTATTTTTGATGAGGTACAGGCCATTCCGAAGAAGTGTATGGAACTTTTTAACTTAGCAGTAAATTTTCTTACCAATTTTGCGGAATCGGATGTTGTATTATGTTCAGCTACCCAGCCATCCATTAAAGATTTGAAAGAGAATAATTTAAGTGAATGCATGGAGATGACGGAAATCATAGAAAAGTATGAAGAAGCCTTTCGAAGAACGGATATCGTAGATTTGACAGAAACAGAAGCGTATCCGGGCGGAATGGAAATTGAGGATCTCTGTGATTTTACGTTGCAGCAAGCTGAGACATTTCGAAATGTGCTGGTCATAGTAAATACAACCGAATGTGCAAAACAAGTATATGAAAAGATAAAAAGCAGCTGTTCAGACGAAGATCAAGTTTTTCACCTGAGCAATAAACTTTGCCCGCAAAATAAAGAGGACACGTTGGAAACGGTCCATGCGGCATTACGAAAAAATAGAGAATCCGGATATACAGGCAGAGTGATCTGCATCAGTACACCGGTTGTAGAAGCGGGTGTAAATTTTTCTTTTGGCTGTGTCATTCGATCAAAAGCGGGATTGGATCATGTGATCCAGGCCGCTGGAAGAGGAAATCGCCACAAGGAGTATCCCTGGTTTGGAAAGATTTACATTGTACAATTGACAAACGAGGCCGAAAGTCTGGAAAAGCTGCCAGAGATACAAGAAGAACAAAGAGCAGTACAAAAATTATTAGAACAATTTCGAAGTAAGCCTGAAATTTTTGAAAAAAGATTAGATTCGTCGAAAGCGATAGCGATTTATTATCAGTATTACTATCAGGTGCTGCAGGCTGATATCACGAAATTTCCGGCGAAAAATTATAAAACGACCTTGCTAGAAATGCTGGGAAAAAATTGTCCGGGAAGAAAACAATATTGGCATAAGTTTGAACAAGAGTATAAGGGGGGAATGGCACAGGCATTTGCAACGGCAGGAAAAGAATTTGAAGTTATTTCTAATGACTATAAGATTCCAGTTGTGGTTCCCTATAATGATGAGGCCAAAAAACTGATTGCAGCATTTGTTGGAGCAGATGGTGAGTATTTACCTTGGGAGGAAAAGCAGAGGATGCTGCGGGAACTGCAAAAATATACGGTTGGAATTTCAGAAGTGCAGAAGGAACGTCTTAATAATGCAATATATCAAATTAGTGATGAAGAAATACTCGCGTTGAGCGAAGGGTATTACAGCAATGAAGTTGGTGTGCTGGAAGAACCGCAGATGAACTTTGAGAACTATTAAACATATTGGAGGTGGTACAATGGAAAAACATGCGAATACCATAGAGTACGAGGTGTATGGGAACTATGCATTGTTTTCTGATCCGGTGGTGCGTGTTGGAGGCGAAAAAACAAGTTATTCAATTCCAACTTACGAGGCATTGCGAGGTATTACGGAAAGCATATTTTGGAAACCCACGATCTTTTGGGTAATTGATGAAATTCGCGTTATGAACCGGATTCAGACGGAAACAAAAGGTATTCGTCCTATTAAATACAATGGCGGAAACGAACTGGCATACTACACGTATTTAAAGGATGTGCGTTATCAGGTACGTGCTCATTTTGAATTTAATGAGCATCAGGTCAACATGGTACAGGATAGAAATGAGCGAAAATATCAGTGCATGTCAGAAAGAATGGTAAAGAGCGGAGGCCGGAGAGATATTTTTCTTGGAACAAGAGAATGTCAGGCATTTGTGGAACCGTGTGAATTTGGCAGTGGAGCAGGATATTATGATGATATGGAAAAAGATATAGATTTCGGTTTCTCTTATCACGGAATTACTTATGCGGAAGAAGCCGTTTTGTCGGAGGATCAGGGAAACATGACGGTAAGATTCTGGGAGCATCCGACCATGACAAGGGGAGGCTACATCGTTTATCCCCGTCCGGAAGAGTGTACAATCAAACGTCATATACGAAAAATGCAGCCGAAAATATTTGAAAATATCGAGAAAGAAGAACATGAAAAAAGGGAGGTGAAAGATACGTGAACTGGGGAAGAGAAGCACTGGATTTGTACGAAAAAAATCTGAACAAGGTAGGAAAAATAGAATATCGTGGTGAATTTCCCTATACGCTGCTTCCAACATTCCACTCAACGGCAACGGCACAGATTACGGTAACCATTGATGAAGAAGGTAACTTTTTACATGGCGAACAGGTTCCTGCAAATGATAAATTTACCATTATTCCGGTTACAGAAAAATCAGGAAGCCGAACATCTGGAAAAGAAGCCCATCCCCTGTGTGATAATTTAAGATATCTGGCGGGCGATTATCCGCTTTATGTGGCGGACGATGGAAGCTGTTTTGAAATTTATATGGAACAATTAAAAAAATGGTATGAGTCAGAATTTTGCCATGATAAAGTAAGAGCAATTTATTATTATCTGCAGAAGAAAAGTTTGATGCATGATTTGATTGAACAGAAGGTATTGAAGCAAAATGAAGATGGAACGCTGGCAGAAAAGGAAACGATTCAGGGAATTGATCAAAGTAAAGCGTTTGTGCGATTTATTGTGCGCTCTTTAAGTAATCCACTGACAGAAACAGTTGATGAATGCTGGAAAGATAAGACCTTATGGGAAAAATATCAGCAGTATCAGCGGTCTATGGAAGGGGAAAAGGGACTTTGCTATTTAAGTGGAAAAAGAGAAAGTATTTCCTATCTACAGCCAAAGAAAATCCGAAATGAAGGAGACGGCGCGAAACTGATTTCTTCAAATGATAAGGATAATTTTACGTATCGTGGTCGATTTACAACGAAAGAAGAGGCATTTGCAATTGGAAATGAAACATCCCAGAAGGTTCACAACGCATTGAAATGGATTATCCGCAGACAGGGAGGCACATATGATACCATGGTGTTTGTTACATGGGAAACAGCGGAGGATTCAGCAGGAGAATTAGAAGTTCAATGGGACTCGGATACGGAGCATATTATATCTGAATTTGATGAATGGGATACCGGACTGGAAGATCCGGAGTTTGACACCAATGCGATCGGAGCGGAGCTGTTTCAGAAGGCGATGAGTGGGTATCGCACGCTGCAGAACGAGGAAAAATGTCCCACGACTATGAAATATATGGTGTTAGTAGGAGTCGATGCAGCAACACCGGGGCGCCTGGCAGTCGTGGAAGCAAAAAAAATTGAAGAAACGCGATATTTAGAGAATATCAGAAAATGGCACAAGGACTGCTGGTGGCATCATGAAAAATGGAGAGACGGAAAAAGAATTGTTTATTATGGCATGGTTGGAGTAAAGGAGATAGCGGATCTTTTATTCGGAATAGAAAATAATGGAAGTATTACCATTGTAGATGGAAACAGCAAAAAACTTTATGCTGAGGTTGCAAAGCGTATCTTGCCATGTATTTGGGATGGGCAGAGAATACCAGCTGATTATGTGGAAAGGGCGATAAATAAGGCATCTAATCCATTGGCATATAAAGAACGGAGAAACTGGGAGCAGATTTTGCAGCTTGCGTGCTCCATGGTTAAAAAAAGAAGAAAAGAACTTTATAAGGAGGAATGGAAAATGGCGGTAGACAAAAATTGTACAGAAAGAGATTACCTGTATGGAAGATTGCTTGCTGTAGCAGATCGAATTGAATATCGGACTTTTGATATGGATAAGGACAGAAGTAGAATTACAAATGCAAAGCGATACATGAATAATTTTTCGCAGAGACCGTTTGAAACCTGGAAAGTTATTGAAGATCTGAAGAGAATATTCAGCCGTATTTGAGCAAATTGCCAGTGCCGGAACGAAGATTTTATGAAAATCTGCTGGACGAAATCGAGGACGCATTTGAAAGTGTAAACGATTATCAGGAGAATAAACGTTTGAGCGGCTTATATTTACTTGGATTTCACAGTCAGTCCTGTGCGCTGAGAACTTACAAAACAGAGAAAACAGAGGAGGAATAAAGAAATGAGCGAATTAAAAGGAAAAATTGATTTTACATTATTTGTGAGTGCAACGAATGCAAATCCCAATGGAGATCCACTGAACGGAAACCGTCCGAGAATTAATCTGGATGGATATGGGGAAATTTCAGATGTCTGCATTAAACGAAAAATCCGAAACCGCCTGCAGGATCTGGGACAGAAAATTTTCGTGCAGTCAGATGACAGAACGGACGACTCATTCAAGAGTCTGAAGGAGCGCGCAGATGGTTGCGAGGAGCTTAAAAAACAGATGGGAAATAAGAAAGATGCGAGCAGAGATCTCTGCGCACAGATTGCATGCAGGGAGTGGATCGATGTGAGAGCATTTGGACAGGTTTTTGCATTTAAAGGAATTCCAGTATCCTTTGGTGTACGCGGTCCGGTGTCGATTCATCAGGCAGTAAGTCTGTCTCCGATTGATATCATGAGTATGCAAATCACCAAGAGCGTAAACAGCGAGGCCGGAAAAGAAGGAAAGGCATCTGATACGATGGGAACGAAACATAGAGTTGGGTTTGCTGTATACAAGGTGATGGGAAGTGTCAATGTGCAGCTCGCGGAAAAGACGGGCTTTACCCAGGAGGATGCTGAGATACTGAAAGAAGCACTCATGACATTGTTTGAAAATGATGCATCGTCAGCACGTCCGGAAGGAAGTATGGAGGTATGCCGGATGTATTGGTGGCAGCACGAGGAAAAAACACCGGCTATTTCGAGTGGAAAGATCCAGAGAGGATTTGACTGGAATAAAGATTTAGATCATCCGAGAAGCTTTAAGGATTATGATATTACCTGGAATGTAGAAGGATGCAGAGAACCGGAGATTTTTGATTTTGTCTAAAGATACGGTCGTTTTCCGTGAGGGGTGAATTGGAATGTATGATGAGGATGATTATCTGCAGTTGTCAGGAATTCAACATTTTGCATTCTGCCGGCGCCAATGGGCACTTGCATATATCGAGATGCAGTGGCAGGAGAATGTCCGCACGGTAGAGGGAAAGATTCTTCATGAAAATGCACATAATCCGGGTCTCAAAGAAAAAAGAGGAGATCTGCTGATTGTGCGTGCGATGCCGGTTCACTCCTGCGAAATGGGAGTGAGCGGCGAGTGCGATGTGGTGGAATTTCATCGGGTGAGAGAGGGGATTTCACTGCATGGAAAAGAAGGATTTTATCGTGTAGTGCCAATAGAATATAAGCGGGGAAAACCAAAAGAAGGAGAAGAGGATATCCTGCAGTTGGCAGCGCAGGCGTTTTGTCTGGAAGAAATGCTGTGTTGTGAAATCGAGTATGGATATCTTTATTACGGTGAAGTCCGCAGACGCCATAAGGTAGAATTTGATAATGCAATCCGGGAAAAAGTGAAGCAGATATTTGCAGAAATGCATAAGTATTATGAACAACAGTATACACCGAAAGTAAAAATAAGCAGGAAATGTAATGCATGTTCCTTGAAAGATATTTGTCTGCCGGTTTTAAATAAGAATAAATTGGTTGCGGAATACATTACCAAGAGAATGCAGGAAGAGGAAAATCTATGAAAAGATTGCTGAATACCTTGTATATTACTTATGGAAATCGTTATCTTTCACTTGATGGGGAAAATGTCGTAGTAATGGAGGATAAAAAGGAAATAGGAAGAATCCCTTTACATAATTTACAGGCGATCGTGACCTTTGGCTATACAGGAGCGAGTCCGGCATTAATGGGGGCGTGCGCGCAAAGAAACATTGAATTATCCTTTATGTCCGGAAATGGTCGTTTTCTGGCGAGAGTCAGCGGAGAAGAAAAGGGAAATGTGACACTGCGAAAAACACAATACCGCATCAGTGAGAAAAAAGAAGAAAGCGTCAAAATAGCAAAGAATTTTATTCTTGGCAAGGTCTATAATGCCAGGTGGGTGCTCGAGAGAGCCGCCAGAGATTACAGTATGCGGCTGGATGCAGAATTGCTTAAGAAAAAATCAGCTTTTCTGGGGCAGAGTATGAATAAAATCAGAGAATGTGAAGATGCGGGAACACTTTTAGGACTGGAAGGAGAAGCTGCATCGGTATATTTTTCCGCTTTTGATGAACTTATTCTGCAGCAGAAAGAGGATTTTTATTTTCATGGAAGAAATAAGAGACCACCGTTAGATAATGTGAATGCGATGCTTTCGTTTGGATATTCTTTACTGGCAGGAATGTGCGGCGGGGCGCTGGAAGCAGTGGGCCTGGATCCATATGTTGGATTTTTCCACACAGATCGTCCGGGACGAATGTCATTGGCGCTGGATCTGATGGAAGAATTTCGTAGCGTTATGGTAGATCGGTTTGTTCTGACACTTATCAACAAGAGGATTATGAAGCCAGAATATTTTTTAACTAAGGAAAACGGTGCCGTTATTATGACGGAGGAGGGACGAAAAGCCTTTCTTAGTGCATGGCAGGGAAAAAAACAGGAGATGATTACGCATCCATTTTTAGGCGAAAAGATCGAGTGGGGAATGGTTCCATATGCACAGAGCATGCTGCTGGCACGTTTCCTGCGAGGGGATCTGGATGAATATCCGCCATTTTTGTGGAAGTAGGTGATTTTTAATGCTGGTGCTGATCACATATGATGTAAATACACAAACCGCTGCAGGCAGAACGCGATTGCGCAAGGTAGCAAAAGAATGTACCAATTACGGCCAGCGAGTCCAAAATTCTGTCTTCGAGTGCCAGATGGATGCGGCTAAGTGCCGACAGGTAAAAGATATACTAGAAAAAATCATAGATAAAGAGACCGATAGTTTGCGGTTTTACTATTTGGGTGAAAAGTACAAAAACAAAGTAGAACATGTTGGTGCAAAAGCGGGATTTGACGTGATGGACACACTGATTCTGTAGTGCGAATGCCAAGTGCACAGAAAAAAGCAGGAAGATTCGCACTTGAAATTTAAAGGATTTTTGCTGAAAAGATAGAATTTGGGGGAGGAGGGAGATGAAATGAGGAAGAAAATATAGAGATATTAAATAAGCATAGCCGCGATTTAGAAGAAAAATTTGTCTAAATTTGCTGTCGCCCTCCGTGAGGGCGTGAGTTGAAATTTCTGTGCTTCCATGAGCTTCCGCTTGCGGATCAGGTCGCCCTCCGTGAGGGCGTGAGTTGAAATGACCGTTTCAAGGCTTCTGGTGGCTTCTGAAAGCTGTCGCCCTCCGTGAGGGCGTGAGTTGAAATGGATGGAGTTGGAATAATCGGTACTTTGTCCACGTCGCCCTCCGTGAGGGCGTGAGTTGAAATACAAAAGGATGATCCGATACCGGCACCGTGGGAGTGTCGCCCTCCGTGAGGGCGTGAGTTGAAATACAAGGTCAATGACACGGAATTAAACATCCGTAGTCGCCCTCCGTGAGGGCGTGAGTTGAAATATTAAATACGCGTTTACTGGTGACTGGCGGAATGGTCGCCCTCCGTGAGGGCGTGAGTTGAAATACTTAATCGCAAGCTCTATATCAACTTTTCATTGTCGCCCTCCGTGAGGGCGTGAGTTGAAATATCAACGAGTCCGGGCTGTATGCGCTGATCTTCGTCGCCCTCCGTGAGGGCGTGAGTTGAAATTTTCTGCTTCTGCTTTCGTAATTTCTTCCATCCGTCGCCCTCCGTGAGGGCGTGAGTTGAAATACAGGTACAGATACGGACATATCTCCGTACGTCACAGTCGCCCTCCGTGAGGGCGTGAGTTGAAATGGAGGACAAAAATATGGCAGTATCAGCAACTTGTCGCCCTCCGTGAGGGCGTGAGTTGAAATGGTGGTACAGATATACCACTAACACGCTCCACGTCGCCCTCCGTGAGGGCGTGAGTTGAAATACAATTTACAATAATGAAAAGAAAGAAATCTGGGTCGCCCTCCGTGAGGGCGTGAGTTGAAATGTAGTCAAACGGAACCTCATCCGGCAGACCGAAACGTCGCCCTCCGTGAGGGCGTGAGTTGAAATATGGAAGAATTGGGACACAGTCAAAGAAAAATGGTCGCCCTCCGTGAGGGCGTGAGTTGAAATGTGAGACACACGTAAAACTGTATTGGTGCAGACAGTCGCCCTCCGTGAGGGCGTGAGTTGAAATGTGTGGGGATCGTACCCACAATACGCTTCAGTATAGTCGCCCTCCGTGAGGGCGTGAGTTGAAATGTCTCCTTTTAATTATCTTCACCTTGAGCTATCGTCGCCCTCCGTGAGGGCGTGAGTTGAAATACACAGACGGATTCGGATGATCCGAAGAAGTACAGGTCGCCCTCCGTGAGGGCGTGAGTTGAAATTGGTTCCAGGTTGCATGATTCTGCACAATGACGTCGCCCTCCGTGAGGGCGTGAGTTGAAATATGAAACCGTACACCATATTCTTCTTCGTACTTGTCGCCCTCCGTGAGGGCGTGAGTTGAAATATTACGGAATGCTCAGAGGTCTTGGACAGTGGCGTCGCCCTCCGTGAGGGCGTGAGTTGAAATGAAATCAATGGAGCAAAACGGGAGCTTCATCAGTCGCCCTCCGTGAGGGCGTGAGTTGAAATGCAACTTCTACAGCATCGGTGGAAACTCTGGCCGAGGTCGCCCTCCGTGAGGGCGTGAGTTGAAATTTTTTGACGAAGAAACCTACAGAAAATGTCTGCGTCGCCCTCCGTGAGGGCGTGAGTTGAAATGATAGTCAATCGACCACCTTTTGATAGTTTTAAAGTCACCCTCCGTGAGGGCGTGAGTTGAAATATCGCTTGGTGCGCAAAAAAAATAACCAATGGAGTCGCCCTCCGTGAGGGCGTGAGTTGAAATAAGAGACCGGAGAGCCAGTGGCGGCAGGTTGATGGTCGCCCTCCGTGAGGGCGTGAGTTGAAATATCATCTCCTTTTAATAATCCGAAAAATTCTAAGTCGCCCTCCGTGAGGGCGTGAGTTGAAATGATGCGTCCCCACACAACCGGCCCGATTCCTTTGTCGCCCTCCGTGAGTTGAATCTTCAAACATTGGCGGAATTATTTAGAGTATGATGTATCACACTTCGTGAGTTGAAATAACAGCAGTTATTCTGCAAGCAGAGGAGCGTTCTCTCAGGAGTGAAATGTGTTTGACATGAAAGTTAAATAATGTTAATCTATAACTAGCGTAAGCGACAACTAACCGCTCATGTATTCGCAAGAACCATGAGCGGCTATTTTTCTATTTTAATATTCGGTGAGAAAGGAGGAAAATTATGAAGAGTCCATTTAAAATATTTTGGATCGTACTCGGCTTTCTGTGCCTGGGATTTGGCACCATCGGCATTGTGCTTCCGATTCTGCCGACAGTTCCATTCTATATGGCGACCCTGTTCTGCTTTGCGAAAAGTTCGGAACGGCTGCACAGCTGGTTTATTGGAACTCAATTATATAAGAAGCATCTCGACAGCTTCGTACAGCATCGGGCGATGACGGTAGGAACGAAATGTAAAATTATCGGGATGGTAACGGTTGTGATGGCGATCGGCTTTTTTGCTATGAAGAATATGCCGATCGGAAGAATCTGTATTGCTGTGGTATGGATGTGCCATATTTTGTATTTCTTCCTGCGGGTCAAAACCGTAAAAACAGAAGATCATATCCTAGGAGAAACAAAATGAACAAAGTAGAAAAAAAGCGGCAGAAAGAACAGTACGTCGTGGAAGAGATGATCCGCCTGTACTGCCGGAAGAACCATGGAAAAGAGGGGCATGCATCCGGCGGGATGTGTCCGGAATGTCAGAAATTAGCGGACTATGCAAAACAGCGGAGCCAGAAATGTCCCTTCATGGAACAGAAAACATTCTGCGCAAACTGCAAAGTACACTGCTACAAGCCGGAAATGCGGGAAAAGATCCGCGCCGTTATGCGGTTTTCGGGGCCGAGGATGCTGCTGTATCATCCGATTTTAGCTATCTGGCATTTAATCTGCAGCATGAGAGAGAAGCGAAAAGCAAAAGCATAAAAGAGAGGTACTTATGATTAAAACAAGACTGGTGGGGCTGCTGTCCCACGCGAAAAAGTATATCGTGTACACGATTCTGTGGCAGTGGGCGGCGCTTCTGTCGCAGGTGATCGCGGTATTTACGATTGCCGATCTGCTGGAGCGGGTTGTGTATGGCGCGGTAACGGCGACGGCTGTGAAACGGACGGTTTTTATGCTGGCAATTGTTGTTGTGATCCGCTTTTTCTGCGAGCGGATGGGCGCGCGGTCGTCGTATCTTGCGTGTGTGGATGTGAAACGGATTCTGCGTGAGAAAATTTATGAGAAAATGCTGAAACTGGGGGCATCCTACAGCGAACAGGTATCATCCTCGGAGGTCGTACAGGTATCCACGGAAGGCGTGGAGCAGCTCGAAACCTATTTTGGAAAGTATCTTCCGCAGCTGTTCTACAGCCTGATTGCGCCGCTCACCTTGTTTGTGATCCTCTGCCGGGTGAGCATGAAAGCGAGCGTGATTCTTCTGATCTGTGTGCCGCTGATCCCGATTTCGATTGTGGTTGTGCAGAAGATTGCGAAGAAGCTTCTGAACAAATACTGGAGCATTTACACCGGCCTTGGCGATTCCTTCCTTGAAAATCTGCAGGGTCTGACGACATTAAAAATTTATCAGGCCGACCAGCAGAAAGCCGACGAGATGGATGTGGAATCCCAGAACTTCCGCCGGATCACGATGAAAGTTCTGACGATGCAGCTCAACTCAACGAGCGTGATGGACATCGTAGCATACGGCGGCGCGGCGGTTGGCATGGCGGTGGCGGTATCGGAATTTCTGAAAGGAAACCTCACCGTGTCCGGCACGCTCTGCATTGTGCTGCTGGCGAGCGAGTTTTTCCTGCCGCTTCGTCTGCTCGGATCATTCTTCCACATCGCGATGAACGGCATGGCGGCGAGTGACAAGATTTTCAAAATCCTCGATCTGCCGGAGCCGCAGACGGGAGAGCGGACGCTGCCGGACGGACCGCTGGATGTCGTGTTGGAGGATGTACATTTTTCCTATGAAGAGGACCGGGAAATCTTAAAAGGCATTGACCTGACGCTCCCGGCGGGCAGTTTTGTATCACTGGTCGGCGAATCCGGCTGCGGAAAGAGTACGATCGCGGGTATCCTTGCGGCAAAGAACCGTGGATATACAGGGCGCATCACCCTGGGCGGTGTGCCGCTCTCGGAAGTCGCTGAGACGGATCTGATGAAGCACGTTGTTCTGGTCCGCCACAATAGTTACTTATTTAAAGGAAACGTAGAAGAGAACCTGCGCATGGCGAAACCGGATGCGACGAAGGAGGAGATGGAGGCGGTTCTGCAGAAAGTCAATCTGCTGGGATTCTTACAGACACAGAACGGACTGCAGACAGAGCTTCTCGAAAAAGCAGGAAACCTCTCCGGCGGCCAGTGCCAGCGTCTTGTGATTGCGCGGGCGCTGCTTCGGAGCGACAGTGCGGTGTATATCTTTGATGAAGCCGCATCGAATATTGATGTCGAGAGTGAAGAGATGATCATGAATGTGATTCATGAACTCGCAAAGACGAAAACGGTATTGCTGATTTCCCAACGCCTTGCGAACGTCGTACAGTCAGATCAGATTTATTTCCTGAAAAACGGTACCATCTGCGAGCGTGGAACGCATGCGGAACTGATGGAACAGAACGGCGCATACCGGCATCTGTACGACAGCCAGATGGTACTGGAAAACTATGGAAAGCAGGGGAATGCATGATGCACGAGAAGAAAAATACAGCAAAACGCAGAAGCGCCCTCCGGATTATGGGAAGCCTGATCGGGCTGGTGAAGCCATTGCTTCATATTATGATGGCGGCAATTATTCTTGGAACAATGGGATATTTATGTGCGATCTTCCTGACGATTCTGGCAGGACAGGTCATCGTGCATGGCTTACTGACGGGCGCGGCAGGGACGAGCCTTTCGGTGCAAAACATGTGGCTTGTACATACCCCGGTAAAAACGATACTCACGGTGATGATCGTGATCGCGGTGCTGCGCGGCATTCTGCATTATGCGGAGCAGTACTGCAACCACTTTATTGCTTTTAAACTGCTGGCGATCATCCGCCATAAAGTGTTTGCAGCTTTGCGGAAGCTCTGCCCGGCGAAGCTGGAAGGACGGGACAAAGGAAATCTGATTTCGATTATCACAACCGATATCGAACTTCTGGAAGTATTCTATGCGCATACGATTTCCCCGATTGCGATTGCAGCATTAACTTCTTTGATTATGGTATGCTTCATTGGAAGATACCATGTTCTGGCAGGGCTGCTTGCACTTGCGGCGTATCTGACGGTCGGCGTTGTGATCCCGATGTGGAACGGAAAGCGCGGAAGCCAGAAAGGAATGGAGTTCCGGACAGGCTTTGGCGAGCTGAACAGCTTCGTGCTGGATTCCCTGCGTGGCCTCGACGAGACGATTCAGTACGGACAGGGCGAAAAACGGAAAGAGCAGATGTCAGGGCGGTCGAAAGAACTGACTTCTGTGCAGGAAAACTTAAGCCGCATGGAAGGCTCCCAGCGGTCTGTCACCAACATGGTGATTCTTCTGGCATCGTTCGGCATGCTGGCACTGACGATCTATCTTTACACGAAAGGCGGGATCGGATTTGAGGGAGTCCTGACCTGCACAATCGCGATGATGGGTTCCTTCGGCCCGGTCGTGGCGCTGTCCAGCCTGTCGAATAACCTGAATCAGACGCTGGCAAGCGGCGAGCGTGTGCTTTCCCTTCTCGAGGAAGCGCCGCTGGTGGAAGAAATTCCGGGAGATGCGGCATCCGGCGGTGACCACGCATTTGCAGGAGCCGAGGCGCAGAATGTAACGTTTGCCTACGAAGACGAGACGATTCTGGATCAGTATTCGCTGAAACTGGAACCGGGAAAAATCACCGGCATCCACGGCGCGAGCGGTTCCGGAAAATCGACGATCTTAAAACTTCTGATGCGCTTCTGGGATGTCCAGACGGGGCGCGTTTCCGTGGACGGAGCCGATGTCCGCGAAATCCCGACGAAGTATCTGCGCGATATGGAAAGCTATGTGACGCAGGAGACACATCTGTTCCACGATTCGATTGCGAACAACATCGCTATTGCAAAACCCGGCGCGACGCGGGAAGAAATTATGGAGGCGGCGAAGAAGGCGTCCATACATGATTTCATCATGACACTGCCAAACGGCTACGACACCGAAGTCGGAGAACTCGGCGATACGCTGTCCGGCGGAGAAAAACAGCGGATCGGTATCGCGCGGGCATTCCTGCATGACGCATCCATGATCCTGCTGGACGAGCCGACATCGAATCTTGATTCCTTAAATGAAGGAATTATTCTGAAATCCCTGAAAGAATCGGCAGAAGAGAAAACCATTGTGCTCGTATCGCACAGAGTGTCCACGATGAACGTCGCGGATGTGGTATATGAAATGGAAAATGGCCGGATTTCCTGATTTTACAGCACTTGACAGAGAAAAGACGATGTGCTACACTAACAGTCGTTAAAGAAAAAACAATTAAATATCGATGTGTAAGGTGTCGGACATGCGTGTCCGGTGAAAAGGGAAGCAGGTGTGAATCCTGCACGAACTCGTCACCGTATTTTGCAAGCAGGGGAATGATCCACTGGGAAACCGGGAAGGAGACCGATGCGCTGGAGTCAAATCCTGAAGCAATGAGCCGGGAGACCTGCCTTTCGCAGTACAGGAACGTTACGTTCGTGCCACGAGGAACTGGCAGTACAAAACAGGAAAGCGGACATTTGCCCCACAGCGGGTGAGATGGTTTTCTTTGTGATGAAAATACTGGAAGCCCCTCGTTGAAAAACGAAAGGGCTTCTTTCTATTTACGCGGGCAACGAGCCAAAGTCCGTGCTTGCACGAGACCTTAGC
>OLSM01001025.1_pt1 | contig 22863 bp, 17 predicted proteins | sample 1672721 | NCBI WGS metagenome assembly OLSM01 (sample SAMEA3136717, study PRJEB25190) | human gut metagenome | reverse complement strand
GGCGCGTGAAAATAGGTAGTCGCCGACTTACATGAAACCCCTGAGGAAGAAATTCCTTGGGGGTTTGTTTTTGTTGTGCGGTACTTTCTTTCGCTGACGAAGAAATTGCCAAAAGTTTCTATTTTTGCTTGATTTTTTCGTACAATGTGCTATCATAGGGTTGGAAATGCTTTTGGGAGAAACGCGTTCCCATGCAAAAAACAGTTGACAAAGGATCGGCCTGCTGTTTGACCACCACTTTTCGATCATGTGAGCATGAACTGGAAAGGAGCAGAAGAAAAATGACAAACAAGAAATTCAAGTTGGCAGCAATGTCGCTGGCCACTGCGGTTGCAGTGAGCACGGTTGGCCCCAGTGCTTCTGCGGTGACGTATTATCTGGGCGATGGCAGTGTAACTGTTGACCAGGATGAGAATCGTGGTGCGTACAGTTATCAGGGTGAGGACGGCAGTGAGGAACACCGTACCTACGTCAATGAGGATACACCGGATAAAGGTACGATCTACGTTAAGGACGGCAACGCGCCAGAAGTAGTCCCGCCAACCACTGATAACTCCGACAATGGCACAGTGGTACCCACACCTACGGATAATGACACACAATCCACTGATGCTTCTGGCAACAACACAGAGAACAGTTCCACGTCTGAGACCACAACTGAAAACACCATCACCGTTATGGAAGATGTCAAAAAGACGGAAAAGACCGATGGCACCGAAGGCAACGATGTAAAAATCGTGGTTGAGGGCGTGAATGTAGATACCAGCACCCAGACTGACCCCCCGGCTGGAGTGCCCGCAGATGCCAAAGAAGATAAAACCATCATCAAGGTGGGCGAGGGTGCAGATGTTGACCTGACAGTCAAGGGTTCCAACCTGACCACCGGCGGCAACGGCATTGATATCGGTGTGAATCTGAAAGATGATGATGAGAACAAAGAAACCAACGTTGACCTGACGCTGGATAATACCAAAATCGATCTGACCGAAAAAGATAACACCGCTGGTATTGTTGCACGGGATCACTCCACGGTGAACGTTACATTAAACGGCAAAAACACCATTGATGGCAAGGAAGCCTTGGAGGATGCCGCCCAGGAAGCAAAAATCGCGAAAAAAGAGGGCACGAGCAGCCCCAACCGCAATGTGGAAGGCATCCGCGTGGGCGGCGAAAACGCAGGTGATGACAGCAAGGGCAAGGGTGCGTCCCTGACCATCAAAGGAGACGAGACCAGCGACCAAGGCTCTCTGAACATTGATCATACTTCTACCGGAATGGTGATCTCTAACGATTCTGATGTGACCTTGACGGACAACGCCGATGTGGATATCAAGCACACAGAAGCAGGTTCCAGTACGCAGGGTGGACGCGGTATCGTACAGCGGGGCGATTTGACCGTAGAGGACAAGTCCAGCCTGACCATTGACACGGTGGGCAGCGGTGCTTATAAAATCGATAATGATCAGGAAGGCTTAGTCTACGGCAACAATGGTTATGGCATTGACAGTACCGATGACATCACGGTAACAGGTGACAGCACACTGGAGATCAAGGGAACACAGAGCTCAGCAATCTATGGCGGAACCGGTTCCAGCCTGACCGTAGAGGACAGCACGCTGAACATCGACAGCAATGGCCGTGGCATCGACTATGAGGGCGGTGCCGGGGACATCACCTTCGATAATTCCGAGGTGAATATCAGCGGCAATGGCATGGGTATCTCCGTTGCTCCTGAAGGCGGCACCAACATCACATTTGACAACTCCACCGGAAGCGTCAGTGCTCAGAATGGTACTGCCATCTACGGCCCCGAGAGTAACGGAAAGGGAAAACTGACCGTTACCAACAAGAGCGAGGTCAAATTGGAAGCTCCCACAGGTATCTACGCTGGTTTTGATGAAGTAGAAATCAGCGGCAAGAGCAAGGTTACCTCCATAGGCAGTGTTGGTATGATGTTTGTTGGCGGTCAGAGTGGTGCGACCAAACTGCATGTTACCGGAGAGAGCGAATATAATCTGCAAATGAAGGGCAAGGCTCATGCTCTGCGTGTTAACCTAAGCAAGAATCCAAGCAGTATTCTGGTTGATCAAAATAGCAAGTTGCACCTTTCGCAGGCTACAACAGGTGCAAGCGCTATTGTTCTCGGTAACGGTGCAACTCTTACCATGGATAACGGCACCCTTATCACTGAGGGCAATTTCCTCAAAGGTATCTATTCTCTGGGCACCAACTCCACCACTACCATCAAGAACGGCTCCCATGTGGATGTGAATTCTATCGTTGGCACTAAGAGTGACAAGGGCCAGAAGCTCATCGTTACCGGTGGTACGCTGACCTATGACTACAAGGCCGACAACACGCTGTGGCCGGAGAACGATCAGGGCGACAAGTTGACCAACTTCCTGCTGACCAAGGATGATGCCCACGCAAACTTCGATGCCCTTTCCTATAACGGCCAGACCTATACCTACCTCTCTGACCTGAACAAGGAGACCGGGAAGCAGTATCTCTCCGTATGGGTGCCCGCCGCCGCACTGAACTATATGCTGGATGTAGACGGTTCCCACGATCCGGAGATCATCGGCAAGGCGCTGGAAGAGCTGAAACAGGCCGGATACAATTTCGACACTGCCTACCAGACCGCTGAGAATGGCGATCAGGTCGTTATTCTGCGGGATATGGTGGTGAACGGTAAGAGCCTGAACTTCACCAAGACCACCGATGCAGAGGGCAACACCAAGCTCATCTGGGGCAACTACGAAAAACAGGCAGAGGGTGCTCCCAGCGCTTATGATATGGTCTATGGCACCGAGTACGAGTATGAGGGAAAGACCTATACCATCGTCTGGGGCTATGAGAGCCAGAACAACCCCAACACCACCGCAGCAGCGGGCGTGCTGGATGCCTTTGGCCCGGATTCCAACGTGAAGGTCACCGGCGAGAACATCGATGGCACCGACTCCGAACGGTACACCGTGACCATTTACGGCGCTCTGCGGGAAGTGACCGACCCTGTGATCCCAACGAACCCGGAACCGGAAACGCCTGAGGATTCCGATCCCACTCCTCCGGCTCCCACTACGCCGACCACCCCGGCAGTGCAGGATGCACGGCCCACCACTCCCGCTGTGGAGCAGGCAGTCGCTAAGACCACGCCCGCCCCGGAGACCCCCGTGAACCCGCCGGTACAGGATGCCCGCCCGGAGAGCGGCAAGCTGATCCAGACCGGTACCACCAACTGGATGGCAGATGTTCTGGTGCGTGCAGGCGGTGTTCTGCTGGCTGCCGGTTATCTGCTGGAGCGTAAGCGCAAGAGCATGTTCCATAAGGCACAGCACTGAACACGTTCTTGTAGATGACGTAAAAAGGTAAAATATTAAACTGGCTTGGGGCCGCTGCACAAATTTTTGTGGGGCGGCCCCACTTTTTGCAGAAAAATGCGCTCTCGTCCCGTATTAAGGGATGAAAGCGCTTTTGATTTTGCAAAAAAGGATGAGAACGAGAATGAAAACTTCACCGCGCCGCCGGAAGCACCGACGCAGAGCCTTCCGGCGGCTGTTCTGGCTGCTGGTGCTGGCGACTCTGCTTCTGCTGTTGTGGCCCCGGCGGGTCACGCTGGATGGGCTGAACAGTCCCCATGCCATTTTACTGCGGGCCGACAGCGGAGAGGTGCTGGCCGAAAAGGATGCCGACAGCACGATCTATCCGGCTTCCATGACCAAGATGATGACGGTTCTGCTGGCCATAGAAGCAAACCCGGACCTCGACACGCCCGTGACCCTGCCCGAGGAGATCTTTCCGGTTCTGCAGGCCCAGAATGCCTCGCTGGCGGGGTTTCAGCCCGGGGAAACGGCCACGGTGCGGGATCTGCTGTACGGTGCCATGCTGCCCTCGGGGGCCGAGTGCTGCGAAGCGCTGGCCCGGGAGGTGAGCGGCAGCGAGGAAGCTTTTGTGGCCCGGATGAACCAGAAAGCGGCAGAGCTGGGGATGACTGCCACGCATTTCTGCAACCCCACCGGCCTGCACGACCCAGAACATGTTTCCACCGTGCGGGATATGGCCCGGCTGACAGAAGCAGCCCTGCAGAACGAGACCTTCCGCAAGCTGTTTACCACGGAGCGGTATACCGTTCCGGCCACCAACTGCCACCCGCAGGGGTTCACGATGCACAGCACCCTGCTGAGCCAACTGGACGGCACAGAGCTGCACAGTGGCCGGATCCTGGGCGGTAAGACCGGTTACACCGGGGAGGCAGGGCTCTGCCTTGCCAGTCTGGCCGAGGTGAAGGGCAGGGAATACATTCTGGTCACGGCCGGGGCAGGGGGAGACCACAGCACCGCGCCCTACCACATCGAGGATGCCGTAACGGTCTACCGCCGTGTGAGCCGGGGGTCCTGAACAGGGGAGCGGATGCGCTCCCTTTTTCTGTGCTCGGCTTTGTGGTACAATGGAACAAAACCATTCACAGAACAGGAGAACCATCATGCTCAAGGATTCACAGGTCGATCTCTGCGGCCGCACCGATTTTACCCGCACCGCGCCCCTGCTTGCCCGGGACGAGGCGTTTTCGTTTGCCTGCGCGGGCTGCGGCGGCTGCTGCCGGGGGCGGGAGGATATCGTGCTGTCGGGCTTTGACCTGTGGCGCATCTCGGCCCGCCTGCGCCTGCCGCCCCGCACCGTGGCCCGGGCGTTCTGCCGGAGAATCATCGGGCGGGTCAGCCGTCTGCCGGTGCTGCGGCTGGCCCCGCTGAAGGAGGAGCGTGGCAACTGCCCCTTTCTCACCGGGAACCACTGCGCCATCCACGATGCCGAGCCGCTGGTCTGCGCCCTTTATCCGCTGGCGCAGGAGATCACGAAGGACGGTCAGGTATCCTACTTTTTGCAGCCCACCCAGTGCGGTGGGCAGGTCATTGCGGCAAGGGTGGGGGATTATCTGGCCCGGTACGATGTGCCCGCCCGGGAGGCCACCGATGTGCGCTGGGCGCAGGTGTGCATGGAGTTGGAGGACACCGTGGAGCGGCTGGACGCTCTGTTTGAGCCGGTGTTTGCCCGGCGGATGCAGGAAAAGCTGTGGCAGGCGCTGTATTACCGGTACGACTTTGCAAAAGAGTACCGCCCCCAGCTGGAGGAAAATCTGCTCTGGCTGGACGGTGAGCTGAAAAAGCTCGAAGGGATGCAGATGCGGCACAGAACCATCGAAAAAAGTGATAGATAAAATTACTTTGATTGATAATTCGGGCTGTTCCCCGGTTGTTTTGGAGCGGAAAGTGTGATATACTTCACGAGTGTAAAGCGGCAGCGCGATGCGATTGGCCGCTTGAATACTGACTTTCATGCGGTGTCCTGCTGCCGCGAAAGTAGAATTGAGGGAGTAATATCATGCGTAAAATTTCTCGTCGTTCGTTCCTGTCTGCCGCCGCTGTCTGCGGCGCAGCTGCTGCCCTGACTGCCTGCGGCGGTTCCTCCAGCTCCACGGCTGCTTCTTCCACCGCCTCCTCTGCTGCGGCTTCTTCCGCAGCGGCTGACGGCCAGAAGTATACCGTTGGCATCTGCCAGCTGGTGGAGCACGCCGCTCTGGACGCTGCCACCCAGGGCTTTGAGGATGCCCTGACCGCACAGTTCGGCGAGAATGTCACCTTTGACTTCCAGAACGCCCAGAACGATTCCGCAACCTGCGCCACCATCGCCAACGGCTTTGTTTCCGCAGGCGTTGACCTGATCATGGCAAACGCTACCCCCGCCCTGCAGGCCGCACAGGCTGCCACCAACAGCATCCCCATTCTGGGCACCTCCGTCACCGAGTACGGTGTTGCTCTGGGCCTGACCGATTTCGATGGCACCGTGGGCGGCAATGTCTCCGGCACCTCTGATCTGGCTCCGCTGGATCAGCAGGCGGATATGATCACCGAGTGGCTGCCCGAGGCCACCAAGGTGGGCCTGCTCTACTGCTCTGCCGAGGCAAACAGTCAGTATCAGGTGGACGAGGTCCAGAAGTACCTTGAGACCAAGGGCGTTACCGCCACCCAGTACGCTTTCTCTGATTCCAACGATCTGGCTTCTGTCTGCCAGAAGGCTGCCGACGAGAACGACGCAGTGTATGTCCCCACCGACAACACCTGCGCTGCCAACACCGGCATCATCGACGGTATCTGCCGCCCGGCCAAGAAGCCCGTGTTCGCCGGTGAGGAGGGCATCTGCTCCGGCTGCGGCGTGGCGACCCTGTCCATCAGCTACTACGATCTGGGTTACACCACCGGTGAGATGGCCGCCAAGGTCCTGACCGGTGAGGCCGATATCTCCACCATGCCTGTTGAGTACACCAACGTGACCAAGAAGTACAACAAGACCATCTGCGATGACCTGGGCATGACCGTTCCCGAGGGTTACGAGGCCATTGAGGAATAACAAGCGCTCAGTCTGTTTTGCAGAAAACTCCCCTGATAAGGGCGCAGAGTTCACGCTGCAGTAACGAAGAGACTTTACAATAAAATCAGCGGAGAAGAGCGAATTTTTGTTCTTCTCCGCTTTCCCGTATCAGAAAAAGTGTAGTTACAGGAGGAAAACGTTTTGGATATTCTTGCAAGACTTGCCAACCTGCCCGGTGCCTTGCCCGGTGCCTGTGCGCAGGGCCTCATCTGGGGCATCATGGCCATTGGTGTGTACCTGACCTACCGCATCCTGGATGTGGCTGACCTGACCGTAGACGGTTCCTTTGGCACCGGCGGCGCGGTCTGCGTTATGTGCCTGCTCTCCGGCATGAACGTCTGGGCAGCGCTCTTCATCGCCCTGTTGGCCGGTCTGGCCACCGGCCTTGTCACCGGTCTGCTCCACACCTTTATGGGCATCCCGGCCATTCTGGCTGGTATTCTGACCCAGCTGGCCCTCTACTCCATCAACCTGAAGATCATGGGCAAGGCCAACCAGTCCATCAACGTGGACAAGTACGACCTGCTGATCTCCCTGCGCTGGGTCAAGGAGCTTGCCCTGCACAACCCCATCATCATGGTCATTCTGGTCAGCGCCGTGGTCATCGGCGTGCTGTACTGGTTCTTTGGCACCGAGCTGGGCTGCGGCATCCGCGCCACCGGTTCCAACCCCGCCATGAGCCGCGCCCAGGGCATCAACACCAGCTTCAATGTGGTGCTGGGTCTGGCGGTCTCCAACGGTCTGGTGGCCCTGTCCGGCGCACTGCTGAGCCAGTATCAGGGCTTTGCTGATGTCAGCATGGGCCGTGGTGCCATCGTCATCGGTCTGGCCGCTGTCATCATCGGCGAAGCCCTGTTCAGCCGCATCTTCCACAACTTTGCTCTCAAGCTGGTGTCCGTCTCGCTGGGTGCCATCATCTACTACATCGTCATCCAGCTGGTGCTGACCCTCGGCTTTGACGCAAACCTGCTCAAGCTGCTGAGCGCCTCCGTGGTGGCGGTGTTCCTGGCCGTGCCCTATTGGAAGAGCAAGTACTTCGCAAAGCCCGCGGCAAAGAAGGCACAGAAGGAGGATGCAAAAAATGCTTGAGATCCAGAATGTTTCCAAGACCTTCAACGCCGGTACCGTCAACGAGAAAACGGCCCTGAACGGTCTGAACCTGAAATTGAACGAAGGTGATTTTGTCACCGTCATCGGCGGCAACGGTGCGGGCAAATCCACCATGCTGAACGCTGTGGCCGGTGTGTGGCCTGTGGACAGCGGGAGGATCATCATTGACGGCACCGACGTGACCAAACTGGGGGAGCACCAGCGCGCCGCCTACATCGGCCGCGTGTTCCAGGACCCCATGACCGGCACCGCCGCCACCATGCAGATCGAGGAGAACCTTGCCCTGGCCGCCCGGCGCGGTAAGCGCCGCGGCCTGAGGATCGGTATCACCAAGGCCGAACGGGAGCGCTACCGTGAACTGCTCAAGAGCCTGGACCTGGGCTTGGAGGACCGCCTGACCGCCCGCGTGGGCCTGCTGTCCGGCGGTCAGCGTCAGGCACTGACCCTGCTTATGGCTACCATGAACAAGCCCAAGCTCCTGCTGCTGGATGAGCACACCGCCGCTCTGGACCCCAAGACGGCGCTCAAGGTGCTGACCCTCTCGGCCAAGATCGTGGAGGAGAACCACCTGACCACCATGATGATCACCCACAACATGAAGGATGCCATCAAGTACGGCAACCGCCTGATCATGATGCACGAGGGCCACATCATCTATGATGTCTCTGGGGAAGAGAAGATGAACCTGCACGTCTCCGACCTGCTGGCCAAGTTCCAGATCGCGTCCGGCGGCGAGTTCGCCAACGACCGCATGATCCTTTCCTGATGCATTTCTGATATGGAAAATCCCCTCCGGTGTGTGAGTACCGGAGGGGATCTTTGCATCTTGTGCACCTTTGCAGGGTGTGCTACACTGAGAGAAAGAGGAGGTGTTTCTCGTGCGAAAAATCATCCGGCGGGCAGCTGCTGTGCTGTTGTCTGCGGCTCTGCTGCTGACGGGAACGGCCTCGGCAGCAGCCCAGATTGACCCGGTAGAGGAACGGCTTGCTGCCATGTCTCTGCGGGAAAAGGTGGGGCAGCTGTTCGTGGTGCGGGTCGAGGCACTGGACCCCAGTGGACAGTCTGATAGCACAAGGCTGACCTGGGCAGAACGGCAGGGGCTGAAAAAGTATCCGGTGGGCGGCATTGTGGTGTTTCGGCAGAATGTGAAAAGCCCGGAGCAGTTGAAAAAGCTTCTGGCAGATTTTCAGGCAGTATCCGGGACCGGTCTGTTGACCGTCGTGGACGAGGAGGGCGGCAGCGTGGCCCGGTTGGCCAATGCTTCCGGCTTTGAGCTGCCCCAATACCAGAGTGCCCAGGCAGTAGGTACAACAGGGGACCCGGCCAATGCCCGTGCCATGGGGCAGATCATCGGAGGCTACCTCAAAACCTACGGCCTGAATCTTGACTTTGCTCCAGTGGCAGATGTGAACACCAATCCGGCCAATACCGTGATCGGGAACCGAGCATTTTCGTCGGATCCGGCAGTGGCGGCACAGATGGTGGCCTCCGCTGTACAAGGGTTTCACGATGCGGGCATACTCTGCACACTCAAGCATTTCCCGGGCCACGGAGATACCGCAGAGGACAGCCACTACGGCACGGCCAGCAGCACCAAGACTTGGGCAGAGATGCGGGAGACGGAGCTGAAGCCTTTTGCGGCTGGAATCGCAGCTGGGGCCGACGTAGTAATGACCGCCCACATCACCACCCCCAATGCAACGCAGGACGGCCTGCCTGCGTCGCTCTCCTACACTATGCTGACCGAGCGTCTGCGGGGGGAGCTGGGCTTTACTGGGGTCATCTGCACCGATTCGCTGTCCATGCAAGCCATTCGTGACCACTATTCTGCAGCAGAAGCGGCTGTAGCGGCGCTGAACGCCGGGGCAGATCTTCTGCTGATGCCGCCCGACCTGCCGGAAGCCTTTGACGGTGTACTGGAGGCTGTGCAGAATGGAACCATCAGCGAGGAACGCCTCAACGAGAGCGTCCGCCGCATTCTGATGCTGAAACAGAAAGCCGGGTTGGAGCTTGACACCCGCACCCCGCTGGAAAAGATGCTGGATGTGTTTCTGTAAGATTGAAGCATAATAAGAAGATCCCCTCCGGTGTGCGCGTACCGGAGGGGATCTTTGCGTATAAAGGAATGTTACCGCTTGATGTCGTAGTTCATGTTCATCAGGTTGCGGATGGAGCTGACATCATCGGTGATGTTGGCATCGCCGTGGATGGTGTGCTTGATGGCGCTGCTTGCCACGGCAAAGTTGACCATATCCATAGCCTTATAGTTGTGCAGCATGGCGTAGATCAGGCCGCTGGCAAAGGCATCGCCGCCGCCCACGCGGTCCAGAATATTAAAGGTGTAGAGTTTGCTCTCAAAGGTGTGGCCGTCGTACCACATAAAGGCCTTGAGGCTGTTCTCGCTGCCGCTGTGGGCATAGCGCACATGGCGGGCAATGCACTTGAGGTTGGGGTAGCGGGCAATGAAGTGCTGGAAGATCTCGTCCTGCTGCTCATAGCTGGGCTGCAGGGGCACGCCGTCCTTCCAGTCGCCCTTGCTGTGATCGTTGTCGTCCTTCCACAGGTGGTAGGGCTCAATGCCCAGCAGAACGTCAACGTAAGGCAGGCACTCGGTGCAGAAATCGCGGGCTTCCTCCCAGCTCCACAGGGTAGAGCGGAAGTTGCCGTCAAAGCTGACGGTCAGGCCCTTCTTTTTGGCCACCTTGAGCATATCGATGATGAGGCCGCGGCAGTTGGGGCCCAGTGCCGGGGTAATGCCGCTCAGGTGCAGCCAGTCGTAGCCGTCCAGCAGAGCGTCCAGATCGACCTGGGAGAAGTCATACTCGGTAATGGCACTGTGCTTGCGGTCGTAAATGACCTTGGAAGCGCGGATGCCGTAGCCGGTTTCCAGATAATAAGTACCCAGCCGGTTGGAGGGGGTCTCGTTGGGTTCGGTCAGGATCATGGGGGTGCAATGCACATCGTTGGAGCGCAGCCAGCGCACCGCGCTCTTGCCCAGGCTGTTGTTGGGCACTACACTGAAGAAGGTGCTGTCCACACCCAGGTTGGCCAGGGCCAGTGCAATGTTGGCCTCGCTGCCGCCGTAGCTGGCTTCAAAGCTGGATGCCATGCGGATCTTTTCGTAGTTCGGCGGGGTCAGACGGAGCATGATCTCGCCGCAGGTGATAAATTTCTGGCCGTTGGGCTCGCTGCCGAGGATGGGATTGTAGTGTTCCATAACGCTCCTCCTAAAAAGTCGTTTCTGGGATCCATTTCATGTGAGAACACATTGTTGTATCCATTATACCGCACAGCGCACCGGATAGCAAGCAAATGCTGGTTCGGCCGAGAGAAAAAGAAAAAGAAATTTTGGTTGTTTTGACGAAAGAACCCCTCAGTCACCTGCGGGATGACGGTGGGGTTCACACCCCCGTCAGGTCAAAGCTGGGCGTATACTCTTCCTTTGCACTGCTCTTCTGCTGCATATAGCCAGAACTGAGGCCCAGATCCATGGCGTAGTTGACCACCCGGCGGTATTCGTAGGTGGTGATGCGCCGCCCGATGCCGTGGTCTGCCGCCTGATAGAAGGGGGTGTACTGGCTCATCACGCTGGGCAGGAAGCACCCGGGGTCGGCCTTGTTCCAAGCCGCCATCTGATCGAGCACGGCAAAGCTGTCGTCCACATGGCCGGGCAGGGCAAGGTGGCGCAGGATCACGCCCCGCTGCAGGATGCCCTCGCTGTCAAAAACAGGGTGCCCGGCCTGAGCCATCATGGCTTCAATGGCGGGCCTGGCCTGTGCAAAATAGTCCGGCGCGGCGGAAAGCTCTGCCGAAAGGGCAGGAGAAACATATTTCAGGTCGGCCAGCCAGATGTCGATGAAACCGCGCCAGGCGTGCACGCTCTCCACGGTCTCGTAGCCGCCGGTGTTGCAGACGATGGGCAGATGCAGCCCCTGCGCCCGGGCCAGGTCGAGGGCGGCGATGATCCAGGGCCGCCACTGCCCAGGCGTGACAAGGTTGATGTTGTGGGCTCCCTGCGCCTGCAGGTCCAGAAAGATCTCGGCCAGGCGCTCTACGGTGATCTCCCTGCCCAGCCCCTCGGCGCTGATGGGGTAGTTCTGGCAGAAGCAGCACTTGAGGGTGCAGCCGGAGAAAAACACCGTGCCGCTGCCCCGGGTGCCGCTGATGCAGGGCTCCTCCCAGAAGTGCAGGGCCGCGCGGGCCGCTTTCAGGGTGCGGCCCGCCCCGCAGAAGCCCGTCTGCCCGGCGGCCCGGTCGGCTTTGCACTGCCTGGGGCAGAGAGTACAGGCTTCCGGCACGGCAACAGAAATGGTTTTGGGCATAATATCCAAGTCCTTTGCAAAAGATTTGACAGAATTACTCTTGTTTATTATACCATTTATGACATGGAATGTGGTATACTATGATAGAATATTATATATCATGCAAAAATACTACATATCAGACGGAGGATGTCATGCGCACCGAAAACGAGGAGATCCGGGATCATTTGAAATATCTCTCCCTGCTGGCACGGGATTACCCCTCGCAGGCGGCCGCCGCCAGTGAGATCATCAGCACCCAGGCCCTGCTCAAGCTGCCCAAGGGCACCGAACATTTTATGAGCGACCTGCACGGTGAAAACGAGGCCTTTGTCCACATCCTGAACTCGGCTTCGGGTGTCATCCGGGAAAAGGTGGATATTGTGCTGGGGGACAGTGTGCCGGAGCAGACCCGTGCCGGGCTGGCAACGCTCATCTATTACCCCAACGAGAAGCTGCCCCAGCTCAAAGCTGGGTGCGCGGATGAAGAAGCGCTTGACCACTGGTACACAGAGACCCTGCTTCAGCTCATTGATATCTGCCGGTTGGTGTCCTCCAAGCATACCCGGGAGCATGTGCGCTCCTGCCTGCCGTCCAGCTGCGGGTATATTCTGGATGAGCTGCTCCATGCCCACTTTGAGGACCACGACAAGGACCTTTATTATGGGCAGATCGTGGGCAGCATCATCGAAAATGGCCGCGCCGACCGGTTCATCGTCCGGCTGTGTGAGCTCATCAAGCGGCTGGCTGTGGACAAGCTGCACATCGTGGGCGACCTGTTTGACCGCGGCCCCCGGCCTGATATCATACTGGACCGGCTCATGCGCCACCACCATGTGGATATCCAGTGGGGCAACCATGATGTGGTCTGGATGGGTGCCGCCGCCGGAAGTCCCATCTGTGTCTGCACTGTGCTCAAAACGACACTGGCCTACCACAACCATGCCATGCTTGAGGACTGCTACGGCATCAACCTGCGGCATCTGCAGCGGATGGCCGAGCAGTTCTACGGAAATGACGACCTGACCCTCTGGATGCCCCACACCGACGCGGCGCGCGGCCCTTACACCGAGGGAATGCTCCACCGCTGTGCCGTGATGCACAAGGCCGTGACCATTCTGATGCTCAAGATGGAGTGCAAGGTCATCGACCGCAACCCGGATTTCAAGATGCAGGGTCGGGATTTCCTGCGGCACATCGATTGGAAAAAGGGAACAGTGACCCTGAACGGGCAGGCATACCCCCTGCGGGACACCAGCTTCCCCACCGTGGATCCGGCAGACCCCGCCGCCCTGAATGATGATGAGCGGCTGGTGCTCCGCAAGCTGGTGGAATCCTTCCGGCAGAGCGAGCGCTTGCAGCAGCATGTGGAATTTTTGTATGCCAAGGGCAGCGTTTACCACATCGAGAACGGCAACCTGCTCTACCACGGCGTGGTGCCCATGACCAAAAACGGCAGCTTTGCCGTGGAGCGGTTCGAGGGACACAACTACTCGGGCCGCGGCTTGATGGACTACTGTGACGAGCGGGCACGCCGCGGCTACTTTGCCCCCGAGAGCAGCGCGGCCCGGCGGAGCGGTCAGGACTTTTTGTGGTATCTGTGGTGCGGCAAGCTGTCGCCGTTGTTCGGCCGCAGCGCCATGACCACCTTTGAGCGGCTGTATATTGCCGACCCCGCCACCCACGAGGAAGTCAAGGACCCCTATTATACATGGTACAATGAAGAGGCCGCCTGCCGCCGTATCCTGGCGGAATTCGGTCTGCCCGGCACCAGCCACATCGTTAACGGCCATGTGCCGGTGCGGGAGAAGAGCGGCGAGAGTCCCATCAAGGGCGGGGGCCGTCTGGTCGTCATTGACGGCGGGTTCTGCCGCGCCTACCATGAAAAGACCGGCATTGCAGGGTACACGCTGGTGTACTCCAGCCGCACCATGTCCCTGCGGACCCATCAGCCCTTTGTCAGTGCTGAAAAGGCCGTGAACGAAAACATCGACATCGTGTCGCAGAAGAACATTCTGGAAACGGAGAACCACCGCATTCTGGTGGAAGAGACGGACGAGGGCGAGATCCTGCGGGAGCGGGTGCATGACCTGAAACAGCTGGTCAAGGCCTATCAACTGGGCTGGATCAAGGAGACTTGCAGCGAGGATTGCGTCTGGTAAGGGGCGCTGATTGTAAAATTTTTGAAATAAGAAACAAAAATGTCGAATATCTCCGCAGATTCTGGGCAAAACAGAAAATAATCGGGCAGGGGAAAAGGGGGCTTTGCTTTTTGCCCGAAGTTGTGTATAATAAGATAGTTGTATCGTGAGGGTGTGTGCCCAGCGGTGCGCGGAGAGATCAAGCAAGAACCCTGAGTGGCCCTGCCGCTGGCGGGCCTGCGACAAGGAGATTATAAAATTGGAAAAGTTTGTTATTACGGGCGGCAAGCCCCTGCATGGCGAAGTTACCATTTCCGGTGCAAAAAATGCGGCTGTGGGCATTCTGCCTGCCACCATTCTGGCGGCAGATGTCTGTGTGATCGAAAACCTGCCGGACATCAGTGATGTGGCAGTCAGCCTGAAGATCCTGAGCACCCTGGGTGCCAGCATCAAGATGCTGAACCGCAATACCTACGAGATCGACACCACCCACCTGAACAGCACCAACGTCCCGGACGATCTGTCCCGCCAGATGCGTGCCAGCTACTACTTCCTGGGTGCGCTGCTCTCCCGCTTTGGCAAGGCACAGGTGGCCATGCCCGGCGGCTGCAATCTGGGCCCCCGCCCCATCGACCAGCACCTCAAGGTGTTCAGCGCACTGGGTGCAGAGGACAGCGTGGACTACGGCATGATCACCGTGCGTGCCAAGGAACTGAACGGTGCCCATATCTTCTTTGATAAGGTCAGCGTAGGCGCTACCATGAACGGCATGCTCTCCGCTGTGATGGCACAGGGCCAGACCATTCTGGAAAACTGCGCCAAGGAGCCCCATGTTGTTGATCTGGCAAACTTTTTGAATATGTGCGGCGCGGATGTGCGCGGTGCCGGCACCGATGTGATCAAGGTGCGCGGCGTGGAAAAGATGCACGGCTGCACTTACAGCATCATCCCTGACCAGATCGAGGCGGGCAGCTACATGGTTGCCGCTGCTGCCACCGGCGGCGACGTTCTGATCAAAAATGTCACCCCCAAGCATCTGGAACCCATCACGGCAAAGCTCCGCCGTGCCGGTGTGGATGTGGAGGAATTCGATGATTCCGTCCGCGTCTCCCGCAAGGGCGATATCCTGCCGCTGAAGATCAACACCATGCCCCACCCGGGCTTCCCCACCGATATGCAGCCCCTGATGGGTGTGCTGCTCAGCGTGGCAAAGGGTACCTCCACCATCACTGAGAGCGTGTGGGATAACCGCTTCCGCTATGTGGACGAGCTGCGCAAGATGGGTGCAGTGGTGCAGGTGGACGGTCAGGTGGCCGTGTTTGAGGGTGTGGACAAGCTGAACCCCGCTCCCCTGCGCGCTTCTGACCTGCGTGCCGGTGCGGCCATGGTCGTTGCTGCCCTGATGGCAGACGGCACCAGCGAGATCGAGGAGATCGGCCACATTGAGCGCGGCTACGAGAACATCGTGGAAAAGCTGCGCGGCCTGGGCGCTGAGATCAGCAAGGTGGAGCGGATGCCCGCTGCACTGGAATCGGCAATGTGATCATTCAGAACCTCTCAGTCTGTTTTGCAGAAGTTCCCCTGACAGGGAGCTTTTGTGAAGCCATGACGGAGAGGTTCGTTTCTTGAGGTTTGAAATGTCTGAATTCATCTCGTTATACTCTGGTTCCTCTGGCAACTGCAGCGTGGTGCGCACGGGGGAGAAGTACATCATCATCGATATGGGAAAGGGCGTGCGCACCACCTCGGCGGCGCTCAAGGAGCTGGGCCTGAACATCAGCGATTGTGCAGGCATTCTAGTCACCCATGAGCACTCTGACCACGTCAAGGGGCTGGCCACCTTCCTCAAAAAGAATCCGCTGCCGGTATACGGTGCAGACGATACGCTGGATTTTCTGGATGCAAACGGCATTGTGCCCGCCAGCTGTGAGCTGCGCACCCTGTCCGGCGGGGAAGAGGATGTGGGAGATTTCGGCGTGACGATGTTCCCCACCAGCCACGACGTGCCCTGCGTGGGCTACCGCATCCACACCCCGGACAACAAGACCATGACCATTGCCACCGACCTGGGAGTCCTGACTCCGCCGGTGCATCAGGCCCTGAGCGGCTGTGACCTGGTGGCGCTGGAAAGCAACTACGACCTCCACATGCTCCGCAGCGGGCGGTATCCCTACTACCTGCGCTCCCGCATCGAGTCCAACCGAGGCCACCTCTCCAACGATGAGTGCTCGGCAAAGCTGCTGGAACTGATCCAGGAGGGATGCAAGAAGTTTGCCCTCTGCCATCTCTCGCAGGAGAACAACACCCCGGCGCTTGCTTTGCAGACCATGTTCAACACCCTGGGTGCGGCGGGTGTCGTGCCGGAAAAGGACTGCATCGTGCAGGCCCAGCGCCGCAATGAGATCAGCCCCACGCTTACATTTTAAGAAAAAATGGCCCTCTCCATCATTGCTTTACAAAGCATGACGGAGAGGGCTATTTTTATTGTTATCATGCCAGATCCGGCAGGATATCGGGCCAGAGGGCCTGCTCCTGCCGCAGGTCGGTGAAAACGCAGTCCAGATAGATCTTGTTCACAGCCGAAATGATGGTGCTGCGCAGGAGTTTGCGTGCATCATCAACATCCGGCTCCAGCTCGGAAAAGCTTTTGGTCAGGCCGAACACATAGGGCAGGTAGCTCTCCAGCTCATCGCAAAAGGTATCATACGCCTGCGCGGAGGTATAATGCGCCTGCTGCATCTTGAACAGGCTGTCGATATTTTCCATGGACAGGACATTTTTAGAAACCACGATATAGATCAGGCAGGCCAGCTGATCCCGGGTATACTTCTTTTTGATGGGGTGGCTGATGATCCCTTTCTTAACGTAGTTGCTCACCATGGAAGCGGTGAGCTCCACCCCCTGAAATGTGCGGAAACACCCGTTGACAAACTGTACACTCTGATCCAGATAAAGCCCTACGGTGGGGAGTTCTGCATACCGGGGCAGGGCAAACCCTGCGGCGCAGGCCGCAACGCGGCGGTTTGATTCTAATTTCATGCGGACAGTATACCATGTTTTGGAAATGTGGTCAACAGGAAATTAAAAACTTTTGAAATAATTCAAGAAAACAGTTGACAGGTTTTTGAAAAACTGATATAGTGATTCAAACAACAGGAAAAACTGCGGCATCCTCTGCCGCCGGAATGGAGATAAATGCTTATGAACACCAAGATCGTTGTGGATTCCTCCGCCAGCCTGTACACCTTGCAGGGCGTGGATTTTGAATGCGTTCCCCTGAAGATCATCACCGATGATGCCGAATATCTGGACAACGGCACGATGGATGCCGTGGGCATGGCCCAGACCCTGCGCACCTATAAGGGCAAGACCTCGACTTCCTGCCCCAACGTCAGCGATTGGCTGGCCGCCTACGAGGGAGCCGACGAGGTGTATGCCATCACCATCACGGGTACCCTGTCCGGCAGCTACAATGCCGCCCAGCTGGCCGCCGAGGAATACCAGCAGGAGAACCCCGGCAAGCGGGTGTTCGTGCTGGACAGCCTTTCCACCGGCCCGGAGCAGCGCCTGCTGGCCGAGCATCTGCGGGATCTGCTGGCTGAGGGGAAGGAGTTTGACGAGATCTGTGAAGAGATGCTCCGCTACCACAAGCACACCCATCTGCTCTTCTCGCTGGAGTCGCTGGCCAATCTGGCCCGCAATGGCCGCGTGAAGCCTGCTGTTGCTGCTATGGCGCGGATGCTGGGCATCCGGGTCATCGGACAGGCAAGTGAGGCCGGAGAGCTGGATGTTCTCTGCAAGACCCGTGGTGAGCATGGTGCGCTGGAGCGCATCGTGCTGGAACTCAAGGAGCACGGCTACACCAACGGCAGGCTCCATATCTCTCACTGCGGCAATCCCGCCGCCGCTGAGCGCCTGAAGCACATGGTAAAGGCTGTGTTCGATGGAGCAAAGGTGGACATCAGCGAGTGCGGCGGTCTGTGCAGCTATTATGCAGAGCTGGGCGGCCTGCTGGTTGGTTATGAGGACGCGGAAGCATAAGCGGACAACCCTCGGAAAAAAATCTGCCACGAAATTCTGCCACGATTGAATAGGCGCTCATAGCGGGGAAAGCCGTTGTGGGCGCTTTTTTGTTTGCAAAATCTTCCGCTCTGCGCTATACTAACAGCATCAAAAATCGCCGTGGGCGGCAGGGGAGGGATACCACATGTTCAGATTGCCCATCGTCAAGTTTTTCAACCGCATCTTCAACCGTGTCACGATCACAGTGGTGCTGGTGGCTTTACAGGTGCTCTGGCTGCTCTGGGCGTTCTGGTCGTTCACGGCGGGGCGGGTCTGGCTGAACGGTGCCCTGAAGGCGCTGAGCATCCTGATCGTGCTGTATCTGGTGCGCAAGGATGAAAACAGCGCTTATAAGATCGGCTGGATCGTTCTGATCGGTCTTTTGCCCCTGCTGGGCGGCGCGCTTTATCTGGCTTTTGGCAACAAGGCCCCCGCCAAGTATCTGCGGGAGCGGATGCAGAAGGTGGAACAGGCCCATCAGACCGAGCTTGCCCAGCCTGAGGGCCAGACCGATGCGCTGGATATCTCCAGCCGGAACCTGAGCCGCTATGTGGCAAAGTTTGGGCCGTATCCGGCCTGGAGGGATACCGCTGCTCACTACTTTTCCTGCGGGGAGGAGATGTATCCCCAGCTGCTGGCAGATCTGGAAAAGGCGGAAAAGTTCATCTTTCTGGAATTTTTTATCCTCCGTTCCGGCAAAATGTGGGACGGCGTGGAGCAGATCCTCCGCCGCAAGGCCGCTCAGGGCGTGGATGTGCGGCTGATCTACGATGATTTTGGCAGCCTGCTGGGCCTGCCCAGTGATTTTGTCATCCGCATGGAGAAGGCGCATATCCGCTGCATCCCTTTCAACCCGGTGGTGCCGCTGGTCTCGCTGGTGATGAACCACCGCGACCACCGCAAGATCGTGGTGGTTGATGGCAATGTGGCCTACACCGGCGGCGTGAATCTGGCGGATGAGTATATCAATGCCGAGCAGCGCTTTGGCTACTGGAAGGATGCGGCCATCCGGCTGGAGGGCGCCGCTGTCTGGAACTTTACCGTGATGTTCCTCAATGTATGGAACGCCTTCCGCCCGCAGGAGACCGATTACACCGCCTTTGCGCCCACCCGCCTGCCCGCAGTGCAGGATGGCGTGGTGCAGCCCTACGCGGATAGCCCGCTGGACGAGGAGCCGCTGGCCGAGACGGTCTATCTGGACATCCTCTCTCAGGCCCAGAGATATGTTTATATCTACACGCCATACCTGGCCGTGGGTGAGGAGATGCTGGATGCTCTGAAAAGTGCGGCCAAGCGCGGGGTGGACGTGCGGCTCATCCTGCCCGGGATCCCGGATAAGAAGCTGGTGTTCCGGCTCAGCCGTTCCTACTATCTGCCCCTGCTCAGGGCGGGTGTGCGCATTTATGAATTCACGCCCGGTTTCCTCCACGCCAAGTGCTATGTCAGCGATGACCGCGTGGCCGTGGTGGGCAGCATCAATATGGATTACCGGAGCCTGTTCCTCCACTTCGAGTGCGGAACACTGCTCTACCATAACAGCCAGATCGCCGCACTGCGGAAGGATGTGGAGCGCACCCTGCCGCAGTGCCGGGAGGTCATGCGCTCCGACTGCCGCACCAATCTGCCGGGCACAGCACTGGACGGCGTGCTGCGGCTGCTGAGCCCGTTGATGTAAGCGGCTGCGCGCAGCACGCGGGGAGCTTTTCCACGCAAGTGAAACGGGCCATTCCATCGCCCGCCCTATTGCCTGCAGCAACAGGGTCCCACCCCAGCGGACACTTGCTTTGGAAAACTCCCGTCGGCTGCGTAATCTTACGCTCTTCTGGACATACTATGGGGCAAAGGCCCAACGGGCCGTGTGGAAAGGGAGCGTATCTATGAATCAGAACCATCGGGCTCTTTGGAGCTGTGCCATGGCGGCGGCGCTGCTGCTGACCGCCTGCGGCAAAACGAACGCTGGGTCGGGCAGCTCCGGCAGCATGAGCGGAAGCAGCGGCACATCCTCCGCACAGACCCAGACAGCGGCATGGAAAACCGGTCTGGGTGTGGTGACAGAGGCCACCGATCAGGACAGGGCAGGGAAAATTGAGCTGGCAGCGGCCGCTGTCCTGCTGGATGGCGAGGGGAAACTGGAGAGTGTTCTGCTGGACGAGCTGGAAGTGTCTGTTTCGGCGGACAGCACCGGACATGTGACCCTGCCCACCGACTGGCGCACCAAGCGTCAGAAGGGGGACGATTACCCGCTGGCCGAGGTCTCTTCCCTGAAAAAGGGATGGGCGGAACAGGCGGATGCCTTTGCCAGTTACCTGATCGGCATGACCCCGGAACAAGTCTCCATGCTCAAAGTGGATAAGGATGGCAAGCCCACGGATGCCGACCTGCTGAGCGGTTGCACCATTGCTGTGGATCGCTACCGGGATGCCGTGAGCCGGGCCTGTGCCAATGCCAGGACACTGGGTGCCGCCAAGGGCGACAGGGCCGCGCTGGGCATCGAAGCGGTGAACGGGACTTCGGACATCACCGCCACCGATGACAAGGATGTGAATGCGCAGGTGGATGTGAGCATCGTGGCACTGACCACCGATGCGGACCGCCGTGTGACCAGCGCCATTGCGGATATGGCTGAGCCGGCCCTGACAGTGGTGTCGGACGGCGGTGTGACAGCCCCGGACCTCGTCAAGACCAAGCTGGAGCTGGGTGAGGACTATGGGATGCGCGGCGCATCGGCGCTGGGCAAGGAGTGGTATGAGCACAGCGAGGGCTTCTGCGATGCCCTCAAGGGCAAGACCCGCACCGAGATCGCCGGGCTTTCCGGCGGCGATGCCGACCTGAAGGCTCTGTGTACCATTGACATCACCGATCTGCAAAAGGCGGCGCTGGATGCCCTGAGCTGAGGAGGAAACCCTTTTCGGTCTCGCAATCGCGCACCGGCTCTCCCGGATAGGGGGGGGGGGCGGTGGCATTCCGCTGCGTTTTCAGAGAGAACCCTCTCGCCGCGTCTGGCAGCTGCCGACGCGGCGTTTTTGTTTTGTCAAAATGACCGCTTTGCCGTGGTAAAGCGGTAAAGATTTGAGCAAACTGCGAAAAATCAGTTTTCCCCCTTGCCAAATGGCAGAAAACGCGCTATTCTATAACCACAGTTTAGCGATTTAGCATGGTAAAGCAATAAAACAAAGCTGTTTGCCACTGAGGGAGGAACCGTATATGAAACGTCTTGTATCCGCATTCCTGGCCGGTGCCATGGCACTGAGCCTTGCCGCCTGCGGCGGTGCCGCTTCCACTTCCACTGCCGCATCTGCTTCGGCCTCTGCTTCCGGCAGTGCTGCCGCATCCCAGGCTGCAGGCAGCGACCTGGATTACATCAAGGGCAAGGGCAAGCTGGTCATTGGCTACACTGTTTACGAGCCCATGAACTATACCGATGCCGAGGGCAACTTCACCGGTTTTGATACCGAGCTGGCCACTGCTGTCTGCGAAAAGTTGGGCGTGGAGCCGGAGTTTGTGGAGATCAACTGGGATACCAAGGTCGTGGAGCTGGATGCCAAGAGCATCGACTGCATCTGGAACGGTATGACCCTGACCGATGACATCATGCAGAACACCGCTACCACCAAGGCTTATGCAAAGAATGCACAGGTGGTCGTTGTGAAAGATGGCACCGATTATACCTCTACCGCTGACCTGGTGGGTAAGACCGTGGTCGCCGAGGCTGGTTCCGCCGGTGAGGCTGCCATTGAGGGAGACGAGAACCTGGCACAGGCTGATTACGTTTCCAAGAGCGTTCAGACCGACTGCCTGATGGAAGTTGCCGCAGGCACTGCCGATGCCGCTGTACTTGACCTGACCCTGGCCAACGCTATGATCGGTGAGGGCACTGACTATGCCGACCTGAAGATCGTGGACGAGCTGAACGCCGAGGAGTACGGCGTGGCATTCCGCAAGGGCAGTGATACTGCCGCCGCTGTGGATGAGGCCTTTGATGCACTGAAGGCCGATGGCACCATGCAGGCACTGGCCGATAAGTACGATCTGGCACTGGCTGACTGAATTTGTTGAAAAACTCCTTCCGTCATCGCTATGCGATGCAACCTCCCTCGGTGAGGGAGGCTTTTTGTTGCCGATGCGTGAAAGGCTCCCGAGCAGAGGGAATTTTCACCGACGGTGATGGAAGGGAATATGGATTCTGAATAAAAAAGGTGTGTTTTTGTGTCTGTGATTCTTATGCGCCTGTCCGGCGCGTTCCTGCTCAACTGTGAACTCTTTGCCCTGACACTGCTGTTTGCACTGCCGCTGGGGCTGGTGGTCTCGTTTGGCTCCATGAGCCGCTGCAAGCCGCTGGCCGGGCTGGTCAAGACCTTTGTCTGGATCATCCGCGGCACCCCGCTGATGCTGCAGATCATTGTGATCTATCTGGGCCCCGGCCTGCTGGGCATGAACAACCCCTGGCCCTCCGGCTCCGGCGGACGGATGGCGGCGGCGGTGGTGGCTTTTGCCATCAACTATGCCTGCTATTTTTCTGAGATCTACCGCGGCGGCATTGAAGCGGTGCCCAAGGGGCAGACTGAGGCCGGGCAGGTGCTTGGCATGACCAAAACACAGATCTTTTTCAAGGTGACCCTGCTTCAGGTTGTCAAGCGCATCCTGCCCCCCATGGGCAACGAGATCATCACGCTGGTCAAGGATACCTCGCTGGCAAACACCATTGCCAACAAGGAAATCATTATGATGGCCAAGGAGTACAGCGCAAAGGGCCTGATCTGGCCGCTGTTCTCCACCGCGCTCTTCTTCCTGGTGTTTGTGGGCGCACTGACCATCCTGTTCAA
>OLSM01001022.1_pt1 | contig 22929 bp, 17 predicted proteins | sample 1672721 | NCBI WGS metagenome assembly OLSM01 (sample SAMEA3136717, study PRJEB25190) | human gut metagenome | reverse complement strand
TCTTTCCCACTGCATAGCTCTGGAAAAGTTCTCCAATCTGGTAGAAAAGCATAACAGCACTCAGAATCGCCAAGGATGTTTCAGAGTATAAAATGTCTTTGGACTTGGGACACTCAAAGAATTATATTCGTAATATTACAGTTAAAAATTCGTTACCGTCTATGCGTGAGTTCTTATATCTCTGTGAATACCTAGGTGTCACCCCAAAACAGTTTTTTGATGTTGAATCAGATTACGATGACTCTGTGTTGGTTAATCAACTATTGGAATTAATCCCTAAGCTTAGTAAAAGTGATATTGAGCTTCTAATAAAAATGTCTGAAAAAATGATAAAACAATGAAAATCCGTACCTGGTGATGGTGCGGATTTTTAATACATATCCCCCATTTTAAATGGAACCCTTATCGCATAATATCACTAACACGCTGTAATGGCAATAATTATTTTCTGCTAGCATTTTTATTTAATGCCCGTAGTTTATTTTTTCTACTAAAATTACTGAGTATGATAAAAATAACGACTACAAAGGAAGAAGGGATGTTATGAGCCTAAGTGAAGATATAGGGGTACGCCTACGACACATTAGAGAGACCAATAAACTAACCCGAGAGCAATTAGCCGAAAAGGCTCACATTTCTCCGCAATACTTGGCAAATTTAGAAATTGGTATTAAGAATATGTCCGCTCCAATTCTGTTTAATCTAGCGCGAGCTCTCAATGTTACAACCGATTATTTAGTGTTTGGCATAGGAAAAGAAAAAGCCGATTTTAATCGTGAATTGGCCTGTGAGGCGTTTGCATCTATGCTGCCAAAGGATCAAGAGCTCGCTGAAAAAATGCTATATCAGCTTTTAGCTTTAGTGAAAAAATCGAATGACGATGAGATTTGGAAAGAATAAAATTAAGGATTTTTAGTTATGTTCTCTGAACTACTGCAAGAGCTAAGAAAAGACAGGGGTTGGAAGCAGTCTGATTTGGCTGAAATGCTGCATCTTTCAAAATCAGCCATTGCATCATATGAAATTGCAAAATCAGTACCTTCATATGATAATTTAATCAAAATATCTGATTTGTTTCATGTAAACATTGATTATTTGCTTGGTCATACGCGGGATCGAACCAGTTGGGACGATATTGCCACGGAGATTCCTTTAGAAACCGGGGCCGTCCCATTACAGACCATCAACGAAACCCTTCGATCTTTAAACGTACATGACAGAACGCTCATAGTTGAATTATTGCTCAAACTAGCCAGTCTTCAAAAACTGGAAACAAAATGACGCCTCACGAACAACGTGAGGCGTCATTTTGTTTGCTTGAACCCGTGAAAGGCGCCAAACAGTATTGTTGAAATGGTAAATTTGTGATATGATAGCCACGTAATTTGTCATAACAGGCTGGCGGTTGACCATGAAATGGGAGGAAATGGCATGACAGATCAAGAAATTTTAAAGGCAATGTCGGATATGCTTGCGGCCACCACGGTGAGGCTCGAGAGCAAATTGCAGACCCTTGATGATAAGGTTTCCACGTTGGACAGTAAGGTTTCAGCATTGGATGATAAGGTTTCCACGCTGGATCGTCGCGTTTCCACGCTGGAAAATGAAGTCAGTGGCATTAAAGTTCTTATGGATACCGAGTTTAGACGCAATGAGAGCCTCTTAGCGGAAGGTCAGGAAATCATTTTGGAACGACTGACCGCCTTGGAGGGGCAGGGAGCCATGGAGGCCAGACTTTCCGCCGTGGAAGCGGTTGTTACCGAGCACAGCAGACAAATTCACGATTTAAAAATGGCGCAATAACCTCACAAAACTTTGGTTTATGTGACGCAGTGGCGCCTTCACTTCAAAAGAAACCGGAGAACTGGGATCAGGTGACCCCAGCCCTCCGGTTTTTGTTTTGATTTGGGATTAACCCGGGGCGTCGCGCCCTAGCTGCGGTGCGCCTCCATAGGTTTTCCCTCGAAAAATTCCCGTTCAAACTGCTCCGCCTGGATTGGGCGGGATATATAATAGCCCTGGATGTTATCCGCGTTCAGGGAACAAACCGTTTCCAGTTCGTCGATTCCCTCCACTCCCTCCACACAGACGGATATGCCCACGCTGTGGCAGAGCTGGATCACCGCTTCAATAAACGAGCGATTAAAGGCGTGCGCCTGGTCGTTGATTAGAGAGATAAACAGACGGTCGATTTTCACCACGTCAGCAGGTGTCTGGGACAGCATCCCCAGGGAGGAATATCCCGTTCCAAAGTCATCCATTGCAATTTTGATGTTTAGGGTTCTCAGTGCCTGAAACACCTCCTGCAACGCTGTCATGTCCGTTACAAAAATACTCTCCGTCAGCTCCAACACCACATGTTCCGCACTTAGGTCATACCGCTTCAGTAGTTCTTCCACGAACGGGACAAAGTCCAAATCCATAACCTGCAAATAGGAGACGTTGATATTCATAATAAAGCCGGGACACTTTGTCAGCCACCGCTTACAGGTGGAGACAGCCTGTTCTAGGATCCATTTCCCGGCCTTAATTATGAGACCGCTGGATTCCAGCAGCGGAATAAACTCCACCGGCGAAACCGGGCCATAGGCGGGACAAAACCACCGCAGCAACGCTTCCGCCCCTTTGAGCCCAAGTCCATCCGCGTCAACATAGGGTTGATAGACCATTGAGAAGTTCTCCATGTCGTTTAAAACGCAGCGCTGCAATTCATTTGTCAGCTCCATCGTTCGCAGCTTTGATTGAATCAGGCTTGGGGTGAAAACCGTGCAGGTATTTTTGCCGCTTCGTTTTGACGCCTCCAGGGCGCTGGCGGCATATTTAATTAAGTCCAGATAATTGCCCGCATCCTGGCCAATCATGACGATCCCGCCGGACATGGAACAAAAATAAGTAATGCCATCAATTATTTGTTCGTGATTTGTGTAAAGCTGCACCGTATGGTAGAGGGCCTGCATCTCTTTGATGGACGCCCCGGGATAGACGACGGCAAATTCATCCCCGTCAAAGCGAAAGATCTCGGCTTTAGGCGGCAGGATTTGTTGAATATGTTGGGCAATCTGTCGTAGAACACTGTCTCCAAACACGTGGTTTTTCAGGTTGTTGATCCGTTTGAAGTCGTCGATCCCCAACAGGAGAATACCGCCCGGCACGCCGCCCCGGTCCATCAGCGCCTCCACCCGCGACTTGCATGTCTCCTGCAAAAACAGCCCGGTGGTATGGTCTATTTTGCCCTTCCCGTCAATGGGCGTCACCACACCGGCAAACATCACAGGAGCCCCTGTTTCATCCCGCTTCAAAAGTCCCCGGCATACGACCCAGACATATTCGTTTTTGCGGTTGCGAACCTGATACTCCACATTATGCTGGTCTGTGTGCCCTGCCAGCATGTCGTCAATGGACTCGAAATACCGCCCCTGATCCTTCTCGTGGATCAGCGCTCCCCACAGTGGAACAAGGTCGGGTATCAGACGTCCCGGCAAGTCGAAATCCTGCCGCATATTCTCAGAGACGAGAGATTGGTTGGTCTTCATATTAATGATATAGATGTAATCTTCCGTACTGCTCACAATGGCATGATAAAAGGCATCCGCGTCAATGTGAAATGTACCGGAAGGATCCGCGTGTTTGTCCATAGTCTACCCTCCCTGGACCGAACAGATATATACCGGTAAGCACAGTTTTGCCTTACCGCTCCAACTTCCGGGCCTATCCGAGATCCGTAAGTTGTGCCGACCCCTGCTCCATGCTGCGCGAATAAACGCAGCAGCGGGCCCGACCGCGCTGTTTGGCGGCATAGAGCGCCTGATCCCCCCGCCGGAGCAGCGCGTCCACAGAGATGGAGGGATCGTTGGTCTGGGCGATCCCGACGCTGGCGGAAAGGATGCTGAACTGCTGGGCAGCTTGGAAGGACGCCTTCATCCTCCCAAGCATTTTTTCCGCCCGCTTTTCCAGGGCCGCGATGCTCCAGGGCCCTAAAAGGGTAATTAAAAACTCATCCCCGCCCAGGCGGGCGATAAACGCGTCGGGGAAACACTCCTGGAGCAGGCGGGCGGTAATCAGCAGCGCCTCGTCCCCCACCTGATGGCCGTAGGTGTCGTTCACCTGCTTGAAATGGTCCAGATCCACATAAACCAAACTAAGCGTCTGCTCCCCGCGCTCTTTGGAGATGTACTCATAGAAGCAGCGGCGGTTATAAAGGCCTGTCAAAAAATCGGTGTTGGAATTGTGAATGATCTGCTGCTCCAACATGCGCTCCCCGGTCACGTCCCGGTATATACACATCTGCCCGACGGAATTATTAAAAATATCAAAAATGGCCTTCTCGTGAATTTCAAAAATCTTTTGCGCGCCGCCGGTTTCCAACGCAGCCTCCGCATAACCGTCCTTGCCCGGCTTAAGGCCGGTTAAGGCCCCCTTTTTCCAGCTCTCATAGTCCTGCCCCAGAATCTGTTCCCGTGGCATTCGAAAAAATTCGGAAAATTTTTCGTTGGCGTTAATTACAACGCCGTCCTCGTTTTTTACCAGGATCGCGAAGGGGACGCTGTTTAGTACAATCTCCAGCTCTGTTCCAATATTCTCCAAATCCGTCACATCGTGGGCGATCCCTACCGTGCCGATCAGTTCACCCCCCTCGTCAAAAATGGGGGATTTATAGGTCTTAAATTGGCGCAGCCCGTGCTTGCTTTTTACCTTTTCATCAACCAGGCAGGTCTCCCGCCGCCGCAGGACTTCTTCCTCCGTTTCCAGGCAGACATACTCGCCTTTGGCATATTCATCCGGCTCCAAATCCCAGATATAGTAATGGCCCCGGCCCTGTACGTCTTGCTTCGTTTTGCCCACCGCGTGACAAAAGGCATCGTTTACCTTCTCATGGGAACCGCGCAAGTCCTTAAACCAAACCAGGTCCGGAATGCTGTTGATGGCGGTATCTAGATAGGTCTGTGCCAGAAAACAGTCCTTTTTGACTTTCATACCGTCCAGGAGCCGGAAAAAACGGGCGGCCGCAAATTGAGGCGAAAAGGGCTTGGGCCAGAGGTCGTCGCACCGCAGTCCCGCCTCATCCTGCACGTGATTCAGGGCCTGGGGTTCAGCGCAGAGGATCACCTGTATATGCGGTGGAATCCGGGATAGAAAATTTGTCGTGCAGCAATCGGGCAGATCTAAAATCAAAATGTTGCAGCCTGTCAAGCTCCCCTCGCTGAGGTCGGAACACGTCTCAAATTGACAGGAAAAGCGTTCCGGTGGGGTAACCTCGCGCAGAATCTGCTCCAATTGCGGACTTATACTCAGGACATGGATTGTCAGATTGCAGTGATACACAGCCTGTCCCTCCTCCATGGCGGCGCCGCTGCCTGTTGCGTGCCGACCGCCTCGTTTTACTCCCTCCGGTTCCGCCGGAAAGGTGATGTTGCGGATGTTACATCATAAAAGTTTATTTTATAGTACCATTTTATGATTGATAAAGCAATGTGCCATGCGCCCTTCGTAGAGAATAATTCAATTTTAGATAGGGCGCGGTTGTGTGAAATGATATACATTTCTTGTGTATAGAAAGAAATAGGGAATTCTAGGGGCGGGACAGACGCTCATTGTTCCATTGATTGACGGCTTCGCCAAAAGCCCTAGATCAATCCTATCAAGCAGTCCAGATTCGTGAAAAACTGTTCTTTCAGATGGTACCGCCCCCTGAACGGTAGGAGGGGCGGCAACCGCCCCTCCCTGTTGTTGATGGGAAATGAAAGAGAATCTATCTCGGTCTATCGCTTTTTCAGCAGATAAATATCGGACGCGATACCCACTGCGCGTATAGGTCCACATCGTCGAATACAGGTCCTAGAACATCTCGCGGACAGTAGGAGATTCCGCTGCCGTCGGGCATGGTATTCCATTGGTTAAAATAGAAGTGTGCGCGAAAAGGGACCATAGGGGAAAGTGTGGCTGTCTGCCCGTCAGGGACCGACTGTGGACTAGGAATGCAATGGGCCGGCGGACCGCACGCCACATTGCCGTGGTAGGTGAGGGTGTGCTGCATCAATTCCCACTGGGCATAGAGGGTGAGATCCGCATAGAGCGGTCCCACCGTCTGGCCGGGCTGGTAATCTTCGCCCAAGCCGTCCGGTCGGGTGTTCCAGCCTGTGAAGCGGTAGCCTGCCCGTATGGGAATGGCTGTGGACAGGCGGGCCATCTGGCCGTCTATGACCTCCTGCTGGCCGGGGATTCCCTCCGCAGGCGGCCCGCCCGCGTCGTTGGGCTCATAGGTGATAAGATGGGTGGCCGGGGGAAGTTGCTCCCATTGGGCGTACAGGTCCGTGCCCGCTCCAATGGGGCCAAAGGGATCGCCGGGCTGGAAGACCTCGCCTGAGCCGTCGGCCCGGGTGTTCCAGCCGGTGAAGTGGTATCCCTCCCGCACCGGGATTACATCAGGCAGTGCCACGGCTTGGTCCTGGGGGATCTGCTGGGGGTCCGGAATCAGCCGGGCCGGGGGACCGCCCGCATCATTGCCGTGGTAAGTGAGGGTGAAGGACCACCGGGCGTAGAGCGTCTGGTCCCCCGCGCTGCCCCGAGGGATTACCGTCACCTGTACCCCGCCCCGGGGGGCGTCAAACCACCCGAGGAACTGGCGTGTGTCCTGGGGGACCGGGTCTTGCAGGATAATATCCGGCGTGTAATAGGTGTAAGACGGCGGGTTGGGATTGGAAGCGCCCAGCAGGTTTTCATAGTAGATCGTGTACTCCGTTGGGACCAGTCGTACCTGGGTCCGGTCTCCGCTCAACTGAATCTGCCAGTGCTCAAAGTTCTGGACCGGCTTCAGGAAGGCGTCCCCGTCCGCCTGGGCCAACACGGGATACCCTTCGGCTGCCTGGGCCACCACGATGGGGGCCGCCATGGGGTCGGGCGTAACATACTCGCTCTCATCCAGTTGGATGGCGGAGCCGGGCAGAAGCGGGCCGGTGATCCGGGCGGCGGCCTCCCGGGTGTCAATCCACAGGCCGTTTGTCAGGGGGCGGCTGCCGTCCAACTGGAAGGTCCCCGTGTTGTAGACCCCAGGGCCGTCGGCGGCGGTATTGAATCCCCCGGCCCCCACGGTACCGGCGTCCGTCTGGTGAAAGGTGGAGCTTGCGTCCACGAAGACGCCGCCGCCGGATTGCTCGGCGGTGTTGCTGTAGATGTCGCCCCCGGTTTGACGCATCACAGTGTCGAAATACAGGCCCACCCCGCCGCCATTTCCGGGAGCGGTATTGTCATGGATGGTCCCCCCGGTCATGTGAACGGCGCCAGCGGTCACATAGAGGCCCGCCCCCGCGCTCACAGCCCGGTTTCCCGCGATCTCTACCTGGTCCTGGATGTTCACCGTCCCGCTCGCGAGGATCACACCCGCGCCGGAGCCGTACGAGCCCCGGTTGCTCAGGATCTTTACCTGGTCCCGCAGCGTCAGGACACCGCCGGACAGGTAGACCCCCCGCCCGGTGTTGTTGGCAATGACGGTGGTGGACCCGATGGTAAGGGACGTGCCGCTGCCGCCCCGGAAAAAGATGCCGCCGCCGTAACGCATGTGGCCGGAGAGGCTGCTGCTGCCGTCCACGGTCATCCTGGCGCTCTGAGATTCCAGATAGACGCCGCCGATGCCCCCGTTATCCTCGAGGACCCCGTCGGTCAGGTTGAGGGTCAGCGGACCGGTAGAGCGGTGGATCACATGCAGCGCGCCGGACTCATTGCGTGAAATTGTACTGCCGGTGATGTCGACGGAGCCACCCTGCTCCAAAATCAGATCGACCGCCCCGGAGCGTCCGCTCTCAAACAGGTTTTCATCCAGGTGGGAGCGGGCGATTTCCAAGGAGACGGTCTCCAAGATCCCCCAGAGGGCCATCCCCGCGCCGCTGTAGTTGCCGTTTAGCTGGCTGTCCGTGATCTGGACCGACGCGGCGCTCCCCTCCAGATAGACTCCCCCGCCCCCGCTCATAAAGAGCTCCGTTCTGTTGTCGGAGACCGCCGCCTCATCCAACGTGAGAGAGAGCTGCGGCGCGTTCATATAGATGCCTGCCCCGTTAAAGGCCGCGGAATTGTTCCGGATACTGCCGCCGCGGACCGTCAGGGTCCCCTCGCACCTGACGCCGCCCCCATAGGCGCTGCTGTTGCCGTGGATGGAGACGGAGCCGTCAATCAGAAGCTCGGTCCCCTGGGGACCGGAAAAGTAGAGACCGCCGCCGGACTCCGCACTGTTTCCGTCGATCTCCGCCTGCCCCGAGATGCGGCAGACGTCGCCGGGCTGGGCCAGGAAATAAACGCCGCCCCCGGCCTGGTCGGCCTGGCACTGCGTAATCCGGGCGTTTCCATCCATATACAGCGCCACGGGCTCGCCGCCAGTACGCTGACAGCGGACCGCGCCGCCCTCCACCGCCCGATTTTCCTGTAAAACCGCGCCTGTCTCCAAACGGAGCGTCCCACCCTCCACCTGCGTGAGTGGTCCGACAGCCTGGCCAGACAGTGTGATATTTTGCAGTGTAAGCGCACCTCCCGCGGTCACGCGGATCAAGCTTCCGGCAATGGGCGTGGCGGCCCGAAGCGTTTTCGCGGGCGCTTCAGCGCTTTCTAGGACCAGGGCGTAGGATACGGCCAGAGACGTAATTACCGTAATATCGTTTACAAGCTGGATCGGGGTCTCCTGGTTTTCCAGGGCCGACAGCAGCTCGGTTAACGTTGATACTTGTGCCATTCATATTCACCTGCTTTATGGTTGTATATCAGTTTATGAACCAATTCCGCAGACGGTGTCACAGATTGTAAAACACGCCGGATTCATGCCGCATCCAATCGCTTAGGCGCGAACCCGGTCGTTCGAACATATCCTGATTCCGAGTCTTTTGCTGGTATGGCGTTCCTTTCCGGCGCACAACGCCAGTACCACACTCTGCTGGTTGCGCGCAGAAAGGCGCGGCTGTGGCATTTACACAGCCGCGCCTCTCCACGCGCAAATTGGATGGAGCGCAATCAAATTGCTTCCTTTTGTAAGGTTTGCGGGACGTAATAGCTACGGGCGGTGGTTTCGCCTGGATGAGATTCTCATGCTGGTCGGCGGTTACGCGCAGCTGTCTCCCAACGTATTAGAATGATGACGGCCAGAAGGATTAACCCGGCCATCCCGATGATCCCGGACGGCTTTGGCCCCAGCAGCGTATTAACGCCCATCACAGAGATAAAAAGCGGCGCCTCACGGACGGCATTCAAGGCGCCATGGGCGACACTGGCCGCGATCACACTGTTCGTGCGAATCGTCAGGTCAGAAAACCAGATACCGATCACCGTGGCAAAGACGACCATCATCAAAATGCCGGACAGTGGAAACCCAGGGTATCCCATGTTGTAGTTCAAACCGAATGAGACCAGCGGCGCATGGGCCAGCCCCCACAGGGCGCCGCTGAGCAGAACCGCCGTCCGGTCCGACATGCAGGAACGCAGCTTGTAGAGCAGATAGCCCCGCCAGCCGAACTCCTCGCCAAAGGCTAGGATGTGATTTACAATCACCAGCGGCGCCACCAGTGTCGCAAGGACTCCCAGTCCGAGTACGATCGGAATGGAAAGGGTGAATGGGGGCGTCATTCCGATTGTGGCCTGCACATATCCCCAGGTCAGATCCAACTTGTCGGGGAAAAGCAGGAAGAAGGCCGCCGTCCCCACGCAGACAGCCGCCCCGGGCAGAAAGCAGGCGCCCAGATAAGACCGCCAGTATCGCTTGAAGCGGGGGCGAAGCGCTACCTTAAATGGATCCCTTGTGATTTTTCTGGTGAGGAATACTGCCAGGACCGGGAGCCACATAAAGACCACGCCCGTTATCATAATGAGGAATTGGAACATTTGCTGATCCAACGCCCTACTGTAAAAAAACAGCGGGAGAGTACAAATTATGGCAAGCGCATAAACGGTGCCGACAAATACGATTGCTCTTTTCTTTTCCATTAGGGTAGTTCCTTTCCAGGAGGCGCTATACCGCCACAGAGCCTTCACATTCCAACTTGATGATAGCAGCAGCCAATGATGAAGCAGGGCCACTTTATTTCTACCGATTGATCGGACATCTCGCCAGCCCTACGGCAAAACAACATATTCTGGGTAATCAGCTTCGTATCATCTTATCCGAGGTTACGTCTGTGCGGAAGGCGGTCCCATTCCTGCCATCAGCTCCAGGCTCCCGCGCGATGGTGGACAGGTTTATTGTTTTTCTACAGGGAAAAAGCGCGCGTGAAATCAGACATGGCGCCCCATATTCCACAGATTTTTCCGTTTTGATCTTTTCTGGCCTTATGCTGAACCCCGTAAAAATGAGAGTTGGCGTCATCCCACAACCGCCCAATAACTCCCTCTCCATACGAGGTGGAACCTTTTTTTCCGATTACCACAAAAGCTTCTTTTTCGCATGATGCAATTTTCAAAAAGCCCTCTCTTCCCCTATATTTTTTTGCCGATATAAAAGACGTATCCATAATACTGTTTATACTTTGAAAACAGCTCCACCTCCAACCGGTTCTCCGCGACAAATTCATCCACGGTTTCATTTCCGCTATACTTTTCTAAAAGCTCTTTGAGCGCTGATTCTCGCGGCATGAAGTAGTTGTCCGTCCAGCATGTTTCCGGCAGGGTAAAGGAAGCGACAAACTGATAGCCGCATTTTTGCAGGGTTTCAACATGATGCCCAACCGCGTCCAACCTGCTTCCGGCATCAGACCAGAACGTTTCAATGACAGCGGGACGTTCATCCGTGAGCCACGAGGGGCATGTCACGACGACATAACCGTTCTTTTTGAGGAAACCATACCAATGCGTCAGCCCTTTTTCAAAACCAATATTGTCAATCGCGCCCTCCGACCAAATCAGATCGAAGGACTCTTTTTCAAATGGCAGCTCATCCATTGAGCCGACGACTCCCTTTACGCGATCCCCAATAGCATGTCTTTTGGCATTCTCGTTGAGCACATTGATAAAGTCGGGAAACAGGTCTACGCCAATGATCTCTCCAGCCAGGTGCTGTGCAAGTACCATTGTTTGCCCGCCGCTTCCACAGCCTAGATCCGCCGTACACGTTATTTGTTCTAGATCATCGAGAAAGCTCAATGCCCTGCGTGTCATCTCAGCGCTGCCAGGCCCCTGCCGTTCCAGCCCCGCGTGTGTTTCAATCAGTAAATCCATTACGGATGGCTGTTTGTTTTCCATTTGCTATTACTCCTATTCGTTATATCATAATCAACTGTGCAAACCTATCAATAATCGACTAACTTCTCCGCTATCAATATTCCAATCCCCATCACCTCTTCCTCCCATTTTTAGTTGCAATTTTCATTCTACCAATAAAGTCAGGTAATCATAGCTTTCCCATCTTAATCTTATAGGATAGAATCCAACGGGGAACCGCCTAGATTAGGAAAACACCGGGCAAAATTCATAGCGAAATAGGCAGATGCATCCCTTCCTAAGAGTCTGCCAAAGATTTACGCATGATTAAAAACGATAGAACAAACGCAATCGCTAGAAATAAAAATGTTGGGGGTTCAAGCTTCCTTTAGTCTGTTGTCCTGCTCCCCCTGCGCACTGTATTTCAAAATTACGGGTCGGTATGGAGGTGCCGCTCTACGCTCGTCCAACCTTAAATATAGCAAACAAAGGTTAAAGAAAGGTTAGGGAGTAATCATGGGGTGATAATTGCGCCCCCCAAATGGCGATTGGAATACCGCCGTTTCTTGCTCACAGTAAAAAACATGATGCCAACTCAGTTTCCGTTCTCGTATAGCAAATTTCAATGTCGTCACTTACAAAGTAGGTGTCATCGCCATCAGGCAGCCTCCAGCTGGCTTTGACGGTTCCTGGCTGGAAGTACCCATTTTGGTTTTTGTAGTCAGAATAGTCCACATGCCAGGGGACTTGGGCGCTGCCTGTTCCGTTCTCATCCATATACCTGTCATTTGTTTCAAAGCGTATGATACTGCCGCTCTGGTTGAACATAAACCGCCCCTTTGCGGAGATGCCGTTCCATGTGATCGTGCCCTCAACGGTCCGTTCATCGACCGTACGCCAGGACACAAACTCCTGCAAAAAGAAGGACGGCATATAGACCGCATCCGCCAAAGCGGTAATCAGTTGGCTCTGATCCATTTCGGCCCCGGTAGAGTGGAAAATCCGGAACCGTTTTGCAAGCATACCGGTCATGGAGCCAACCCCATCCAGCACGCTGTCCTTGGCCTGAAGGGGGAGCCCTGCGACCCGCCCTGCAAGGAAGGCGTGCCGGTCCGGCCGCTTTACAAAATTGATCTGCATGAACTGAACGGGAATCAATTTTTTGCCCGGAGAAATGCCAAACTTTGCATTGTGAAAACGAATGCGCATGTTATCCATCATGGGGCTGCCGATATAACCGCCGCATAAAATGTGATTTTGCAGCAGATCGGGCAGCCCGGCCAGTCGCTCCGCGGTAAACTGCTTGGTTTCATCTTCAGGCAATGCGTCCATTGATATTTTGACCTCGGACCGATATTGCTTCCAAAGCCTGCCGCCGGGCGTCGACAAGTAAAGTGCGATAGCAGAAATTGTCAGCAAGCCTATTATCATCCACCCCATCTATATCACCGTCCCAGTTTCGCTGATCCGACCGCTGCCGCGTTTTTCCATTGTCTCAATATTCCGCTCCAGCAGGCGCAAACCATTGGATAGGCCGGAGAGCGTATCGATATCAAAACCTTGAAATACATTTCCCAGAAAAGCGGCCTCTGTTCTCTCACGTTTTGCAAAATACTTGACGCAATGCTCCGTCAGGGAAAGCACCGTCGCTCTGCCATCGTCGGGATGCTTAGCCAAATCCAAAAAACCCTGCTGCTTCAACAGGAGCGCCATTTTCTTGACGTTCTGATGTGACGTGCCGATGATAGCAGCAGCTTCTCCAATCGTCAGCTTTTGCTCCTCGCTTTGGGTAATGACTGCGATCAACATCCATTGCTTCATGGTCATGTAATCATCCAATTTGTCCCCAAGCTTCTGCAGGCGATTGGACAGCGCAAAAATGCTGCCGAATATGTAATTTATCGTTGCCTCAGAGTCATTCATCATAAGATCCTCCCACGCAAAAAGGTAACCGGTTATATAATTCTATAGCCGGTTACCTTTATTGTCAATGTAAAATTATGGGTGGCTTATAACGAGTTTTTTGGTAATTGCCCTCCGCTCCTGATCGTTCCATTTTCCTGTGATAAAAACTTATGAGAAGGATTCATCAGAGGAGAATTTAGACGGACCAAAAGCCATGTTCCGGTTGCAAAAAGTGCATATATTTCTGTCATTCACGCATCATTTCCGGCATTTGTATCGTCTTATGGTCACTTAAGTATCGCAGGTAGGCATCCGCAACGGAGCTATCGATTTCTGCAGCTTCATCAAACCGCTCCTCATCATAATCGCCCGTCGCCATGCTCACTCTATACTCCGTGTCGAACTCCAGGCGGGAACCGTCAGAGAATACGGCATCCGCAACTTTCCCATCCTGAAGCGTTACCTTAAGCCCGGAGCAATCGTAGGCAAAGCTGGCCTGCGCCCGTGAGTTCTCATCCGAAAGAACACGGCCCTGCTCAAGTAGTTCAGTAATTTCTTTGCCTGTCATGGTGACATTGACCAGCGCCGTACCCAGTCCGGGAAGAATTGTATTGTAGTTGTTCAACTTAATTTTCCCCTCAAACAGCCTGCCGCTCACGCCGTGATTATTATAGACGCCGTTGCTGCATCCGCCTGTAGACACCAGAGACAAATCTCCTTTCCCTTGCTCCAGAAGGACATCCGCCATGTACTGTACGGTCTGTTCGTGGGAGAGCGTCTCTTCCACCAGCGCCAGATCGCTGTCACCGGACTCCGACAAGGCCGCCTTTCTTGCCTCATCCATGGCAAAAACGGTATTGCTCAAGGGCTGACCTAAAAACATGGCCGCTTTGATGGCATCTCCGGCCTGCATCACGAGATCTTCATATCCTGTGTATAAATATGGGGCCATTCTGCCTGAGTTTACATACTCCTCTATTTCCTGATAAGGAGGAAAGGTAACCGGAAGCTGACTCGATACCAGCGGCGTTACATCGGCGCACCCGTTCATCATTGCCAGCTGTCCCTCCTCAGAGGAGAGGTAATCCATAATCTGCAACGCCTGCGCCAGCGCCTCCTGCCTGCCGGACTCTCCGAGCTGCCGCCCCAAGCCAAAGCTAAAGCCCACAGAGGTACAGAGGATCACCTCACCGTCATTCAGCCCATAGTAGGGGATGGCGCCGAATTCGTCCTCGGATTGCTTCATCATCTCCGCAAAAACGGATTGCCTGCTCTGCGGGATTCCGATGGCGGCCTCCCGATTGAGCAGACGCTCATATACATCGTCATCCCGACTAACCGCGTCTATCTCATCAAAGGCGCCGGCCTCAATGAGCCCCTCTAATTGTGCCAGTCCCCCGCCAAAGCCCTCTTGGGAGGAGGCACGCCCCTCTGCAAACTCTTCGCTCCACTTTTTCCCCGCAGGCGTCGTCAAAAAACCACACTGGGAAAACGTGGACATCAGTCGAAAGTAGGATGCCGGATACACCCCGGAGAAACTGATCGGCGTAAGGTCGCTTTCGGCCCGAATCTGTCTGACTACTGCCAGTAATTCCTCAAAGCTGTGCGGGATCTGCCAACCAAACTCTGCAAATACCGTCTTATTATAGTATAACGAGCCGATGGTATAGGAGGAGGGCAAAAGATAGAGCTTCCCATCAATTTCCCTGTCGTTTTGAAAAGAGACCGTATAGCGGTCCACAAAATCATATCCTGAGAGATCAAGCAAACACGTTTCCTGCTGTTCGGCGCTCCATAGGTTGGGCGCAAAAACAAGGTCCGGAATATCCCCATGTTGAATCTTTGTTTGCATATATTCTGTGGTGTTGGGGCCTGTATAGTACTCAATATCCAGCTTCACATCGGGAAACTTTTCCTGAATGGCCGACAGATAGTTCCTATAATTTAAAGTGCTTCCGATTAAAACCGTCAGGGCCTCCGGGGAAGATGCCTCTTGCCGCGTCTGCCCACAGGCCGCCAGATTCGGACACAGGATCAGGGCAAGCAATAAAGCGGCAAATTTTTTTCTAGGTCTCATACCATAATCCTTTTCTCTACTCCCATTTCAGATTCTCAGCCGTTACCGTTCCAAGTTCTTTCAGATATGTAATGATTGCGTCTCCCGGCGCTATCTCTGTCAGCTTGGCGTCCTTTTGCTGTGTTTCCGTCAATTCACCGATACTGACCGCAAGGCGGTACGTGACGTCATCCTCCAATTCACGGCCATTTTTGGTAACGAGCAGATAGGGGTATGGATTACCATTTTCTTGCAGGTCCAGTCCCGCCTCAGCCATGTCTTTGATTTCCCTACCCGTCCGCTCCAGTACGGCGATGGCCGCCGACTTGGGCTTGACCATATTGACCACCTGGGTATCCACTATGCCGGGGTACAGATACCAGTTGACGCCGTACTTGTTTTGCTCGCCGTCATGATACCCTCCCAGCGAAACAAGCGCCGCATCTGCATCCACAGCTTTTCCCTCTGCAATTGCGCAGAGCCTTGCGGTCGTCTCCATCGTCAGTCGCGCGGGTACTGTGGCGTACCGATCCTCTCCTTCTCCCTGTTCCACTTCGTCATGTATCTGGTCAAAACGTTCCAGCAGTCCTTCGGCATCTATCTTCCCCTCCATCAGATATTCTATTTGGGCAGCCATGGGAATGGTATAATCCTCCCAGCCCACATATGCCTCCGGAACGGTCCGCCCCTGGGAAATCAGATTCCTGACCTCGTAGAAGGGATTTTCCTCTGGTATCTTACTATTCGTTAAGGGCGTCACCGCGAGGAAGCTCCCGCCGAACAACGCGTTCTGCCCTTCTTCGCTGGACATAAACTCCAAAACATGCAGAGCGTCCTCTAATTTTTGCTCATTTCCCTGCTGTGACAGCTCTTTACTGATCCCGTAGTATCGGTTGACACTGCGTACCAGAATGTTGCTCCCGCCGTCCTCACTAAGCCAGGGCATGGCTCCCAGCTCATAGGTTTTGCCGTCCGCGTCGGTCGTTTCGTAGGAACTAAGTCCCAGCGAGAGATAGAACACGCACTCCCCATTCATAAATGCCGCTTGCCCTGCATCTGAATTTATGTCTTTCGGGCTGAGAAACCCTGCATTGATCCACTTTTGCACATATTCTGTTGCCGCCAAAAGACCGCTGTTACCGGCGGCGGCAGACTTACCCGATAAGAAGTCCTCTTTCCATTGCGCCCCCTCAGGCGTATAGAAATAAGCCGCATCGACCAGACCGAAATAATACACGAACGGATATCCCTCCAAGTCCATGACGCTGCGGCACACCTCATAGCCGGCGGCCTCGATTTCCGGCGCCAGAGCCTGCAGCTCCTGGAAGCTCTCCGGAAGCGTCCAACCATTTTCCGCCAGAATGGTCTTGTTATAGTACATGCCGCCCAGGCCATAGGAGGATGGCAACAGATAAATGCCTCCCTCATTGTCCATCTCATTGAGCATGTGGGTGGAATAGTGATTGATGAAATCGTAGTTGGAAAGATCAAGCAGATATTCCCGCTGCGCATCCGGCGCGAAAAACCGGGTGGAGGAATAAATATCCGGAATATCCCCATTTTCCAGGGTCTGCTTGGCAAAAAAACTGCCATTCGCCCCCGCATAGCTAATAAACTCAATGTTAATCTCCGGATAAACCTGATGCAGCGCATCGGTAAAATTGCAATAGTCAATATTGTTGGTAGCTAAGGTAATCGCCTCATGGGCGCCTTCTTTTTCCATATCCCCACTGCCGTCCGTTTTCCCAGACGCGTGACCACTGCAGCCAGTCAGGCTTACCAATGAAATCACGACGCACAGCGACAAGGGCAAAACCCAATGGTATCCCGCTTTTTTCATTGCGCTCCCTCCTATTATTTTTACTATTTCCAATACGTTGCCAACGCCCGGAACAGCGCTTCCGCGTCAATCGGCTTAGTAAGGTGGAAGTTCATGCCGGCGTCCCTTGCCTTCTTAACATCCTCTTCGTATGCATTGGCCGTCATCGCAAGAATCGGAAGGTCTGCCGCATCTGGGCGAGCCAGTCCACGAATCACGCGGGTCGCAGTCAGTCCGTCCATAACCGGCATCGTTACATCCATTAAAATCACATCGAACGTGCCCGGCGCATTGTTCTGAAATAGTTCCACCGCGATCTGTCCGTTTTCCGCCGTCGTTACCTCGACGCCTTCACTCGTCAGTAGGTATTGGGCAATCTCCATGTTCAATGCGTTGTCCTCTACCAGAAGAATCCGCATCCCCGACAGGGAGACTCTGGTGTCTTCTTCCGCAACAGACTCTGCCGGTTTTTCAGCAATGTCGAAGGGAATCTCAAATGTAAACTTACTTCCTACTTGCCATTCGCTTTCGACCGCAATGGCGCCGCCCATCAAATCCACAAACTGTTTGGTGATGGACATCCCCAGTCCCGTTCCCTTGTAGTTGGTACGGTTGCCGCCGTCTTCTTGAGAAAAGGCGTCCCATATATGGGGCAAAAATTCCGGTTTCATTCCAATCCCCGTATCTTCCACCTCGAAATGGTAGCGCACGCTCCCGGCTGTCTCAGCCAGCTCCTTGATGCGAAATATAATCCTGCCGCCGTCGGGCACAAATTTCACCGCATTACCCAAAATATTGAGCAGGATCTGGCGCAGATGCAGTTCATCCCCCAAAAGGTTTGGGTGGCGGAAGTCCTCAAAGGCCCGGATAAACTCCACGTCCCGCTCTGCTAGCTGGCTGCTGATTATGGATACGCAGTGATCCGCTACAGCCCTCATATCCATGAACTCGTGATTGATGGTGACGCGTCCGCTTTCAATCCGGCTCATATCCAAGACATCATTTACCAAGGAGAGCAAGTGCCGGGATGAGCCTTCGATCTTCTTCAGACAGTCTAAAACTCGCGCCGGATCCTCCAAATTTTGCATGGCAATGTTTGTCATGCCCATAACACCATTGATTGGGGTTCTGATATCATGGGACATATGCGACAAAAATTCACTTTTTGCCGCATTGGCGCTTTGGGCCTCTTCCGCCGCCTTGGTCAGCAGAGAATTCGTCTCCTCCTGCTGTCGGAGCAGACGCTTATCTTTGCTGGATGCTGTCACCGTATAGACCATAACAGAGACGAGGACAATAGCCAGAAGCCCTATGATTAGGAAAAATTGAATTGTCCGGTTCATCAAATTACTGGTATTGGCGCCCAGCACTGCAGTCGGCACGAACAACAAAACCCGCCAGTCCTCCGCACGGATGCTGGTACTTGCTACAAAAAAATTCGTGCCATTATAGTCAAATTCCAACGCAGTGGAACCGCCGTCGGCAATTTCCTCTTTCAAATCTTCCATGGTACCGCCCCGAATAAACTCGCGCTGCTCCAAGGCGCTCAGTATATTATATCCGTCGATAAACTCCCGAGAAAAGGTATGGCGATATAAACGCCTGCCATCCTGATTAATGATATAGGTGTAGCATTGGTCCTGAAAACCCGAAACCGTAAATACATCCCGCAGTGATTCTAAATTAACCGCCAGCGCAACGTGCGTGACCGCTTTACCCGAAGCCGCTATTCTCTTCGGTTCCGGCATGCGGCGGATAAAAATCATAAAGGTAGCGTCATCGTCCTGATAGGGGATGGAGGAGAGCACCTCCTGCTCGTCGGCCCTGTCAGGGAGGAATACGGATGTATCATTCCAATATCCTGTATACCCGTCTGACGTATAAAAACCGGCGTCCTCATCGAACGCCATAACTATGCCGTCTTCGCCGTCAACAATCCCCGCCAACTGGGCCATATTTTCCAGAAGAGCGGTTTCATCCATTAAATCCTGCCGCCGCATAATCTGTGCGCAAGTCCTCGCCTTTTCCCAGGATGCGTCGATCACAGTATCGACCACTTCCGACACTTTTTCAGAAATCTCAATCAAATGGGTCTTTCTTTCCTCAAAAAGCTGGTCTCCTAAGTACCTATAAAAATTCCCAATAGAAACAACTGCATATGCAATCAAAACTATAACAATTGCTCCAACGATCGCACCCCCAGGCTTGAGTCGCTTCTTCGGTCTTTCATTGGAGGAGGGGTTCCTGTTTGCTACGATTTTCTTATCGCTCATAATGAAACCTCACCTCACTCCTATAAACCCTTTGGCTTTGCCCTGAACAGCCTTGTCCATAATAGTTACTTTATTATACATCATTTCATCAAACAAGGCAATCAAACTTCAAACTGAAACGTTGCAAACGACAAAGGGCGGGCAAAAGAAAAGGGCGCAGTGTCTATTCACTACGCCTGATCTTAGGGGACTTTTCTGTAATTTTTAAAAAGGGCTTCACCCTCATACATAAAGGGTACCCCCGGGTAAGTACGTATTCGACTCCTGATTCTATCCGCTAAAAGCCTGCTTTCGTCCACACTTTTCCACTGTTTTTTCCGGGCCTGACACCCAGGAAAAGACCGATACCACAGGACTTTCATCCCGTGGTATCGGCCTTTTCCTGGAGCGGGCGATGGGAGTCGAACCCACCTAACAAGCTTGGGAAGCTTGGATTCTACCGATGAACTACGCCCGCAAAATTTAATCGTGACGCTATTATAGCATGGGCATTTGGAAATATCAAGGGGTAAAATGGATAGAAACATGATCTTTCTTGACAGAGATGAAACGGGTGGAATCACCAACTCTTCCCTTCTACATAGAATGAAACAGCGGAATATCCGCCATTTGATCCGATCAGGAGGGATAGATCATGATCGATAAAGTCATGCCCGGTCCAGTGTCAGGCAGTGCCGGCATACGGGAGGCTGTTTGCATCCATACGAAAAAAATTTGCGATAGCTGCCGAGACCGGGACTGCATCGAAGACCTGCGGCTGTATCTGACACGGGCCTCCCAGAGCGCGGTGGACCGGGCGGTTGGCATCCGCGGTGGTCGCGCAGAGCTGCTCTGCGCCAATCTCAACGTGGAACCAACCGGATTCCAGCGCAACTACTATACCGTAGAAGTTCGTTACTTCTACCGCATCACGGCGGAAGCCCTTGTGGGCACGGCACGCCCGGTCCCCATCACGGGATTGGCCGCTTTTGATAAGCGGGTGATTCTGTGCGGCGGTGAAGAGGGTCCCAAAACCTTCTCCTCCCAGACCGACGGCTGCTGCGCCGACGCCATTGCCGGCCAGGGATTACCTACAGCGGTGCTTGAGGCGGTAGATCCCATTTTGCTGAGCCTCTGTATGGATGAACCCTCTTGCTGCCGTCCCTGCGGGCGGCCCAGAGGCTGTGAGTTCACCGAAATCCCCGCGGGTATTTCAGAGTACTTCGAATGCGACCTGGAATTTTCCCCGGAACGCCGTCGGGTCTATGCGAGCCTGGGCCAGTTCTCCGTCATCCACCTGGAGCGGGACGCCCAGCTGCTGATTCCTGTGTATGACAACTGCGTGCCCTGCAAGGAGTGCATCGAGGGCGCCGGTTGCAGCGTCAGCGACGACCCCTGTGAGCTGTTTAAGCAGGTATGTTTCCCTGAGGACGCCTTCTTCCCGCCCCTGTCCACTGATTGCGGCAACGAGTTTGGATGCGGCTGCGATCAAGGCTGCGGTTGCGGCTGCGCGCCGGTTCCCCCTTGTGACTGCGCGCCCTGTGCCCAACCAACCCCGTTACAGGAAGACTGAATTCCCCTTTCTCCCCGCGCCAGAAACAACTGGCGCGGGGTTTTTTTAATTGAAAACGGCATTTTCTTAATCCATTTTATGTATGATTTGGACAGGCTATGGGAGACAATTCGGGGTTGTTCTTTCTTTTTATTTTTTGTATAATGGAAACATCTGCATCCTGAGGTTTCCGGAATGATCGGAAACGCAGCGCACAGAGAAAGGGGCAAAGTTATGGCACGTCCGGGATTTATACATGACAAACTGGACATCAAATTTCTGATTTTATATTTAGCCGCCCGCCTCACGGGTCCGGTGGACTTTGCCACCCTCACCGATTTGGCCATGTGTGACGACGGGGTGATCTATTTTGATTACGCTGAAGCGCTGGCCGAACTGGTGGACACGGAACACCTTACCCTGGAAAACGGTGAGTATACCATTACGGAGAAGGGCCGGCGCAACGGCAGTATCTGCGAGAGCAGCCTCCCCTATTCAATCCGCCTGAAATGCGATCGAAATTTAACGAGGGTCAATACCATGCTGCGGCGGAACGCCCAAATCCGCACAGAAATCCTCCCCCGGGAGGACGAGGACGGCTTCACTCTCCGCCTAATCTTTGACGACAATACCGGCAATCTCATGACGCTGGACTGGTTTACCGTCTCCGTGGAACAGGCGCAGATGCTGGGAAACCGTTTTCGGGAACACCCTGAGGCCGTCTATCACGGCATTTTAGACGTTCTCCTCCCTTCGGAACAAAAGTTGGCGGAAATCCCCGACCAATCGACGGAAGAGACGCCATCGTAATTGATGTCGGCCTATGGTTCCCCGGCCTTTTCTCTTGTGTAATTTCAGTTTTAATGGTATACTGTAAAATCGTGTAGGAACTACCTTTTATTGCTTGGACAAGCAGAAAAATGAGAACGCGGTATCAATTGTCACAACGCAGAAATCCCATGGGATTTCTGCTTGTAACCGGGGGAATTCCCCCGGCAGCTTGCGTCCGGGAAGGAAGGGCGTAAGCGGATCAAACAAAAATGAAAGAGGTAATGCACATGAAAAGAATCCTTGCTCTCTTGATGGCCTTAACCATGGCTGTCGCACTGGCCGCCTGCAGCCAGCCTAAGACCGAAGACCCCAAATCTGACGCCAACACCCCTGACGGCTCCCAGACCACAGCCGTGCCCTCCGGCGTGGAAGACGGCGTGCTCACCGTCGGCATGGAGTGCACCTACGCGCCCTATAACTGGATGCAGACGGACGACTCCAACGGTGCCGTCCCCATTAAGGGCATGGCCGGCAAATATGCCAACGGCTATGACGTGCAGATTGCCAAGAAAATCTGCGAAGCGAACGACTGGGAACTGGAAATTGTCTCCACTCTTTGGGATTCCCTGACGCCCTCCCTGCAGAGCGGCACCATCGACGCCGCCATTGCCGGCCAGTCCATGACCGCCAAGCGCATGGCCGAAGTGGATATGGCAGGCCCTTACTACTATGCCACCATCGTCTGCGTGGCCAAGGCCGACAGTCAGTATGCCAACGCCACCAGCATTGCCGACCTGGCCGGCGGCTCCTGCACCGCCCAGTCCGGCACCATTTGGTACGAGTCCTGCCTGCCTCAGATTAAGGATGCGAAAATCCAGAGCCCCGCAGATACCGCTCCTTCCATGATTATGGCGTTGCAGACCAATACCGTGGACTTCATCTGCACCGATATGCCCACCGCCATGGGCGCCGTGGCTGCCAACCCCGATATGAAGATTCTGGACTTCTCCGGAACCGACGGCGACTTCCAGTTCGCTGACGAGACGGAGAGAGCGGAAAACGTCAACATCGGCATTTCCGTACAGAAGGGCAACGCCACCTTGAAGGACGCCATTGACAAGGTGCTCAGCACCATGTCTCAGGAAGACTTTGAGAAACTTCCTTTTTCAAGTAAGGATGACTTAAGAAATGCTTATCCTTTAGGCATTCAGGCTGTGCCTGATGAAGATGTTGTAAGAATCCATTCTTCTTCAGGTACTACGGGAAAACCGGTTATTATTCCCTATACAGCCAAAGATGTGGATGATTGGGCAATAATGTTTGCAAGATGCTACGAAACTGCCGGTATCACAAAAAAAGACCGTATTCAGATTACTCCGGGATATGGACTTTGGACAGCAGGTATTGG
>OLSM01001019.1_pt1 | contig 22959 bp, 24 predicted proteins | sample 1672721 | NCBI WGS metagenome assembly OLSM01 (sample SAMEA3136717, study PRJEB25190) | human gut metagenome | reverse complement strand
GGCATTAAAAAGTGTTAAAAAGAAGAAATACTGTTTTTCAAGCCCAACTATGCTAAAATCTCCGAGTGACTTTAGAAATTCTTTCCTGAAAATTTTGTTCTCGCAGCAAAAATTTTCGTTAAACGGGTTTGCGTTATCTAGAAAAGTATGTTTGTAGGATTCATCACTAATGTTTTTCCAAGCCCTTATGTCAAATACAAATTCCGGTTCAGTTGTTTTTAGTCCTAATTTAGAGCCGTTAAATATGTATATATCGGGTTTATGTTCGATACATGCAAATTTTTGGTAAAGCGAGAGTGATAAACGGCTGTCGGGATTAATGAAATGTATATACTCTCCTTTTGCGGCATCAATACTGCTGCAAATCTCAAATTCTTCAAATATTTGCAGTTTTAAAGAATTACTGCATTCTTCAGAAAGATTTGTTTTTTCGGGTATAATTACTGATATCAGCGGATTATTCATGCTCTTCCCTTTAAATGTGTTTCAAAATGTCTAAAATCACGATAACTCTTGTTGAGTATTGTTTGATACGCATAATAAATATTTTTTCTTTTTAGAATATTCATATCGTATTGGGAAAAATCGATATTCCCGTATGTTTTTTGAAGCAGATTGAACATTTCTCTTTTTGTACTACCAGAGGTTTCCAGGGTTCTGACAAGAGAGCTTTCCATCTGGCTTACAAGCAAAATTGTTCTGTATTTTTCGAACTTTCCTGACGCTTCAAAAATTTTAGAAATAATTTTATTGATTTCAAAAATATCAATAAAGTTTTTACCGGCGTCTGACATAATTGAACTGGATGATTTTCTATAAAAATATAGCGGTTCAAGGTCATAAGATATTTTTTCTGCATTAAGCCAGCATTGAGCAAAAAATGGTAGATCTTCAAAGATTAGCCCTTCTGGAAATGAAAAATCTTTGATGAAAGATTTTTTATACATTTTTGCCCACGCACTAAAAAGCATTTTTAAATAGAATTCTGCTCCTAAATCTTTTTCGCAGAAAACAGGTGTTTTAATATGAGTGGTAAATTCTTTTTTGTTCGGGAGTTCCCATAATGAAATCTCCTGGGGCAGTATCTGGTACGCGTATGAAAACATAAAATCACTGTCATTTTCAGACATATTTGTATGCATCTTCTCAAGAGCTGCAGGTGATAAGAAATCATCTGAGTCTACAAAAACGATATATTCTCCATTTGCATGCCTCATACCGGCATTTCTGGCAGCAGATAACCCTAGATTTTTCTGTGAAAAAATTTTTATACGTCTGTCCAGCTTTGCGTATTGCCTGAGAATATTCAAACAGCTATCTGTCGAGCCGTCGTTTATGCAAATTATTTCAAAATCATCAAAAGTCTGGTTAATAAGGCTGTCCAAACAGACATCCAGATACTTTTCAACATTGTATACAGGAACAATAACAGAAACCTTAGCCATAAATTTATTATATCAGATTTGTAAATTTTTGTAACACTTTACCTGTTAACCCTAAAGTTTTAGAAAATTATGCCGTTAATACCTATATAATGTAACATTTTGAATAAAATGTTACATTATCATATTTTGATTGTCATAAACTTTATTTATTAAATTTTTTACCGGCAGCTTGTTCTATATTTTATTAGAATAAGCTTTGTGCATTGGCCTGAATATAGCGGAATTCCTGAGAACATAACATTTTATCCAAAATGTTATGTTCTCAGGAAAGGAGAATGATGGACATAAATCAATATAGTATTTATACGACTGTTTCTAAAAATGAGAATAAAAATCAGGATGACCTGGCAAAAGCATCAGAAATAACCGCAATGCTTCATAAGTTTGATAATGCAGAAAATGCAAAAGAATGGCTTAAAGAAAATTTTCGGATTTCCGGTGATACAAAAAATTTACCTATAGCATACGGCGTAAGCATTACTACAAAGTCCAACAAAACATCATTAAACGTTATTGTGCAGCAAAATAATAAGATAATGACATTTAATTACAGCAGTCAAAATAAGGAGTAAAAATGAAGGCGACATCATTAGAAGTATTTCAACCAAGAATTGCGACAAACAATTCATCTCAGACTTCCCGAACCACCGAAAGTAGTCAGCAGAGCAATTCAACATTTAGCTTTGAAGATTTGTTAAATGTACTATTAGAAGATGGATTTAATGCACTACTAGACAAATTAAAAGAATTGAAAGCTAATGGAATAATCTCATCAATAAAAATTGTAACAGACGCAAGTACTGGAAAAACTACTATTAGCGGAGAATATGATGGGGTTGAATTTGAATTTATTGGAAATTTAAAGAGCAATAATGAAGTGCCTGATGTTAATCAACCAGATCCTGAGCCAACGCTTGCTCCAGAGCCAGACCTAGAAACTAATAATACAGATGGCCCAGCAAGTATGGACGGAGTTAATGGAGAGGAGGACACTCCTACGCAGGCTACTCCGGAGTCAGAGTCGGAAACAAAATTAACTACGGTTTCAGATGCTGCATCAACAATTCAGAACAAGATTTCTACATACATTACAGGCTCTGAAATCAACATGTATGCAAAAATTTACTCAAAAATTCATACTGAATTTGGGCTTGATTCTAATGGCAAGATAATCTTTCAAGAATCTTCAACCCAGGAAGTTTACGATTACCTCAAAGATCAGATTGTTACAGACATGACAGAACAATATCCTGACGAAGTCGCAGCTCTAGGTGGAGCAGAAGGACTTGAAAGAATTTTGCAGGCTGCATGGATTGAAACTTACAGTTCTTTCAATTCTTCTCAGAGCAACGACACAAAAGCTTTTGTTAATAAAGTTGTTGCTAATCTGAAAACTATCCTTAGCAAAATCAGCAATAATCAAGATTTATTAGAAGTCTACACAGGAAAAGCAAACTATGCTGACAAAACCCTCACAACAGGACTGTCAAATTATTCCAGAAGTTCTGCAATAACATACTCAAATGGAGCGGTATTCACTGACGGTAGCGTTCATATAGATGACAACGCTTCTGACAAATTATATCAGCAAACAATGACAGATTTGTTAGAAAGATTAAAAGCTAAGTACCCTGATTTGAGCGAAGCTGATATTGAAAAGCTGTTCCAGCAGGCACAGTTAAACGCACTCCGGAACTGCGTAAATAACACAGCAGACTGTCCTTACGGAACTGATAATGGAGGCAATGACAGAGTATATGATGCAAAACTAGACTGGGGCGGTAAAGACAGTCGAAAAGGCGACAAGAACAAAATCCTGATGCAAGAGTTGGTACAGCTTGTACTCTATAACTTTGATAAGTTGATGTATGCAAACCCTGCCGGAGCAAAAGATACAGACTCGGTGGTCCCAGATAACACAAAACCGGCTGTTCCAACTTTGAGTAATGAAGAAAGCAATACAATCAAAACCGCTGCTTCTGAGATAAAAAATAAAATATCAACATACATTACGAGTTCTGAAATCAATATGATGTCAAAAATTTATTCAAAAATTCATACTGAGTTCGGGCTTGATTCTAACGGCAAGATAATCTTTCAGGAAAGCTCTACAAAAGAGGTTTACGATTATATGAAAGACCAGATTGTTACTGATATGACAGAAAGGTATCCTGACTTTGTCGAGGCGCTTGGCGGTTCAGACGGACTTGAAAGACTATTGCAAGCTGCATGGATTGAAACTTATAGTTCTTTCAATTCTTCCCAGAGTAACGATACAAAAGCTTTTATGAACAAAGTTGTTTCAAATCTGCAAACTATCCTCAGTAAAATCAGCAATAATCCTGAGTTGTTAGAAGTTTACACAAGTCATACAAACTATACTGACAAGACTTTGACTGACGGGCTTGAGAATTACAAGAACTCATCCGCAATAACATATTCAGATGCCGATATCTATATGGATGGATCTGTACATATCCAAGATACTCAATCTGACAAGCTCTATCAACAGACAATGAGTAGCTTACTTGACAAATTGAAGGCTAAATATCCTAAGCTTGATGAATCAGTAATTGCAAAACTCTTTAAACAGGCACAGGTTAATGCTCTCAATAATTGTGCAAACAATACAGCAGACTGTCCTTACGGAACTGATAATGGAGGTAATGACAGAGTATATGATACAAAGCTCGACTGGGGTGGTAAAGACAGTCGAAAAGGCGACAAGAACAAAATCCTGATGCAAGAGTTGGTACAGCTTGTACTTTACCACTTTGACAAACTGCTTTACGCGCAGGCTGCATAAACTAAGTTGAAGAGTGACTAAGTAATTATGTTATGAAGTGACTGCACACTGTCAACCTTGAGTAAAGCTCAAGGTTGACAGCTATTCTTAGCAAGCTCCACAAGTAATTATCTTAACAAATATATAACAGTGTTTTATTTCTGTCTTTTCTAATAAGGTAAAGGGGGGCGTCAAACTTGTAGAAATACTTGAAAAATTTTCTAGTATATTGTAAACTTATTGTACAAAAGCTAACCCAGAATATAAGTACAATGATTTTAAAAAGACCCCAAAAACCAAAGAGAGTAAGCTTAAAAGGTGCTGTGCAGATTAACCGCAACAGTTATTTTGTCTATGCTGACGAGGGCGGCAAAATGTTTCTGAAAAACGGAAACGACGAACGTTTGCAAAAAGCTGTCGTAAAGAATATGATTGCTCTTAATCCTTCAATCAGCGGGCTTTTGAAAAAATATAAAATAAAGCCGTCTATTGATACAAAAACTCTTAAAGAGTTGACAGGCGGTCATATGAATGAAACCTGCAATGTTGCAATGGGTGTTTATTCATCACTTTCGGAAGCTATGCGTATGGAAGTTGATAAGAGTAAGATAAAAGAAGCTTCAATGCTGCACGATTTAGGAAAAGTTTTAATACCTTCTAAAATCCTGAATAAGCCTGCAAAGCTTAATGTAAAAGAGCGTGAAATAATGAATATCCATTCAACTCTAGGGTATGAACTGCTTAAGACACAGAATATTTCTGCCGAAACTCTGGAACTTATTAAATATCATCATCAAAACTTAAAACATACAGGATATCCTGAATTGGAAGAAAGTATTTACCCATCTGATATTGGAGTTCAGATAATTTCTATTTCGGATAAATATAGTGCACTTAGAGAAACACGGGTTTACCGGCGAAAACTTAGCCGTGTAGAAGCTCTGTTAATACTCTACCGTGAAGTACGCGAGGGAAAAATTCATCCAGAAGTTTACAATGCTCTTGTAAGTTACGTAACTAAAACAGGCATTTAATATTGAAATGCGTCTTCAAGCATTCCATTTTTTGAAAAATACAAAGATAATTGAGCTTCTTGTTCGTCTTCGTCGTTCACGGTTCCTTCTCTGTAGCTTGTAGGTTTATTATTTTTATCAAATCCAAATTCTTTGAATTTGTCATTATCCTGAATATTTACACGATAATTCCCGTTTTGGTAATAATACGTTGTCTTTGTTTTATTTTCACCCAAATTTTCTTCAATTACCTGTATATCATCTTCATAAGATATTGTCTTATCAGGCATTTTTAACTTTGATAGTGTGCCGTCAGGGTTAAACTTTATACTTAACTCCTGGTTTGTTATCTCAGCAGGTGCACCGTTTGAGTAAAATTTTTTATCTCCTTCGGTGTTTTTCAGCTCATCTGTAACTTCAAATTTTTCTGCAGGTTTTAATTCGGAATCATTCAATTTCTCACGGCCAAAACCGTTCGGGATGATAATTTCCACTTTTTTGCTTAATTTATACATTCCGCCGTTATAAAATTTTGCATGAGTTTCTATCTCTTTATTTTTAACGTGTTTGTGATGAGTTACTTCTTTTAACTGTTTGTCTTTGTCAAAAACAACTTGGCTGTATACATCACCTTTCTGCTTTGAAACAGAAAAACTCTTATTCCAGTCGGAATAACTTTGAGTATTTTCTTCGTCTTTATTATATTCAGTTTTAGATGCATACTTCAATTTTCCGTTTTCATAACTTGTATAGCGTAATTCTTTTCCTGTTTCAGGAGAATATTCTATTATGGATATTTCATTGTCATCTCTGTCGTTGTTCTGTTCTAGAATAACTTTTCCTGTCTTTTTATCCTTTGTTATAATTTTTTCAATGGAATTTTCATCATCTTCATAAGGCGTGTAAATAGTTATTTTATCATCATCTTCATTAACTATGGAATGGAGTTTTCCTTCCGGTGTATAAATCTTTTCTCCCTCTACTGCCGTTGGAACTTTTGCTTCAAGTGGCTGCAGAGCTATGTTGTAAGCCGCGAGGGCCTCTGTTCCGTTAAGATTTTCTATTGGTGCCGGTGTCTTTTCTTCTTCTTTTTTTTCAGCTTTAAATGCCGGTTTTGTTACAAAATTAATACAGCTTAAACTATTTACCCTAATCATTTTATTCTCCACAATATACTACACATTTTAATTAAAACTCAAAAATAAAAAAATTGCTATCTTTAGTGTATAATTTAACTAAACAAATAGAGAGGTAGGAAAGTATGCAAGTTTCATTAAACTGGTTGAATGAATTAGTAGATTTAAAAGATTTAGATGTTAAACAAATAGCTCATGAGCTTACTATGAGCGGGTTAGAAGTAGAAGAAATTGAAGAAGTAAGACCTAAGTTTACAAATATAATAACAGCAAGAATAGAAAAAATAGACAATCATCCAAACAGCGACCACTTGCATCTGGTTACCGTAAATACCGGTTCCGGTCTAAAAACTGTTGTTTGCGGCGCACAAAATATTGAAGTTGGACAGGTTATACCGTATGCTTCTGTTGGAAGCAAAGTTCTTGACAGAAAATCCGGTGAGCAGTTTGAACTTACTCCGGCTGTAATCAGAGGTGTTGAATCTCAAGGTATGCTTTGCTCTGATGATGAACTCGGTGTTTCTGATAGAAATTATCAGGAAGAAGACGGTATATTAGTTTTGAATAGAATTTTCCCTAATGTCGGCCTTGGACTCAATGTTGAAGATGTTCTTGGTTTTGAAAAGGATTATATTTTGCATACTGCTCCGACTGCAAACAGAGGTGATCAGGTTTCTGTAATAGGTATTGCAAGAGAACTTTCTGCTTTATTTAACAGACCGCTTAAATTTGAATATGCGCAACATGACACTTCTATGGCAGATTTTAAAGTTGAGATTAAAGATAGTGATGTGTGTAAATACTATTCAATCGGTGTTTTGAAAAATATTGCAATTAAGCCTTCACCTGATTGGATGCAAAAAAGATTGATTGCGTCCGGAGTCAGAGCAATTAATAATGTTGTTGACATTACAAACTATGTAATGCTTGAATATGGCACGCCGCTGCATGCATTTGACCTGGATAAACTAAATGGGTATCTTTGCGTAAGACGTGCTGAAGAGGGTGAAACGCTTGTAACTCTTGATGAGGTAGAAAGACAACTTAACCACGATACAGTGGTTATTGCAACGGAAAAAGAGCCGGTATGTCTGGGCGGAGTTTTCGGCGGTGCTAACTCTGAAATTGATGATAATTCGAAAAATATTGCGCTTGAAGCTGCTTATTTTACTCCTCAGGCAAACAGAAAAAGTTCAAGAAGTGTAGGATATAAATCAGATGCCTGTGCCAGATTTGAAAGAGGAGTTGATATAGAAGCTGTCAAACCGGGGCTTTTGAGAGCAGTTGAATTAATGGAAAAGTATGCTGATGCTAAGTTTGAAGGTATGTGTGAAACAGGTGTAAACAAGCTTGAACCGATAGAAATAACTTTGAGATATCCGCAGATTAAGAGAGTTTTGGGCTGCGAAATTGAACCTACAAAATGCCTTTCTATCTTAGAAAAACTAGGATTTACTATTCTTGGCAAAAACGAGATTGCATGTAAGGTTCAAGTTCCTTCTTTCCGTGCCGGAGATGTAACAAGAGAATGTGACTTGATAGAAGAAATTGCAAGAATTAACGGCTATGATAAAATAACTCCGACGCTTCCAAACAGAGCAGGAACTCCTGAAATTTCTGTTGCAGAACGCGTCGTAAACAAAGTTCATGACCTTATGCGTGCGGCAGGCTTAAATGAAATGCAGACTTCTTCATTGATTGGCGAGCCTCTTTTGAAACAGTTTAATATCCCTTATGATAAGGAAAAAGCTGTTTTTGTAGAAAATCCTGCTTCAGAGGATTTTGCAATGCTTAGACAATCCCTTATTCCGAGTGTTTTAAGCTGTATGAAATACAATTATGATAACGGACAAAAGAATTTTTGGGGTTATGAAATCGGAAGAAGCTATGTGAAAATCGGCGCTGCTGATGAAAAATTCTCAGGAGTTAAAGAAACTCAGGTTCTTGCTGGCGTCATTACAGGAAATGTTCAAAATTCGCTCTGGCAGCAGACCGGAGAAGTTGATTTCTATACTGTAAAAGGTATTGTTGATAAACTTCTGGAAGAGTTCGGGCTTTCAAGACGTATAAAATTCTCGCTTCTTGCTGATTCTCCTCTTGCAGATTCTCACAAATGTCTGCACCCATACAAAACAGCTGTATTAACAATGCTGGGCAAAAAACCTGAAATTATCGGATATTATGGTGAATTGCATCCGGAACTTAAAGGTAAATTGAAATTAAACCAGAATGCGTTTATATTCAAACTTGATTTGGATATGATGATTGCTGCGGTTAATGAAACAGTACCTAGATTTAAAAAGCTGCCTGCATTCCCGGAAGTACAGAGGGATTTAGCGGTAATTGTTCCTGTGAAAACATCGTGGGATGAACTTGAAAAGGTTATTAAAAAAGGCGTTGATAATAAGGTATTCTCAGGAAGTGAAGTCTTTGACGTATATCAAGGTGAACATGTTGAGGATGGTTTCAAGTCTGTTGCGTTCAGGATAAGAATGCAGGATGCGAATGCAACAATGACCGATGAAGCAATTGAAACACAGATGGCAAATGTGAGAGCTGCCCTTAAGAAAGCTATGCCTGAATTAAGCTTTAGAGAGTAATATTTATGGCCCAAAAATCAGGTTATTTAAACAGAACACTGGAATTTCATAAGATTTATGAAGAAGAAATTATTCCTATATTAAAAAGCTATAAGCAGCAAAAAGAAAAAGCAGATGAGAAAAACCGTTATGATTATTTGGGAGCTGCGCTATGCTTTCTAAGTTTAATTACGTTTATGCTAGCTTGTTCTGGTTCTGTAGAAAGATTCTATTCGATGATATTAGTTATAGTTAGTGTACTTTTGTGCTTGTTAGGCTCTAGCATTATGGAACCTATGAGGGCAGAACTACAAAATAATGAATTAAAGAAAAAATTATTCTTCAAAAAGAAATGTATGTCCAAGCTGCTCAGGGTATTCGGTAATATAAAATGGTATAACAATTGTGAAGTCATTAAAACAGTTGAAATTTGTGAAACAGGGCTTTTCCCGCCTATATTGTATAGGATTACGGATGATGAATTCGTTGGAGAATATCAAGGTGTCAAGTTTCGAATGAGCGAAACAAAATTCCCAGTAAACCGTTTTATCGGCTTTACGGGAATTATTCTTGCATTTGAGGCTAATAAATCTTTTGAAAGCCATACAATTATTGTTTCAAAGCTTGCACCAGACCGACATCATTCTTTCAAGTTGGAACCTGTAACTTTAGAAGATCCAAAATTTTGTAGAGATTATAATGTTTATTCTTCTGATCAGACAGAAGCCCGTTATCTTATAACTCCATCTTTTATGGAACGTTTTAGGAAACTGAAAGTAGCATTTAAGACAACAGATATAGCGTGTGCTTTTTTAAAAAACAAAGTAATCTTTGCTTTAGATAGCGAAGGTTTATCAGGTTTGTCAAAAAATTTATTTGAAATTGACGCTTATTCTGCATTTACTGATGATAGGGAAGCAATTAATATTTTTTATAATGAATTGACATCTGTATTAGATATGGCAGCTTATTTCAAACTTGATGAAAAGACCGGATTGTAGGAAATTTTTATCAGATGATTATAACAAAGGAGGCTTTATGCCAAAAAACAAAGGTTATCTTCAAAGAACACTGGAATTTCATAAGAATTACAAATCGAAGATTGCGCCGATTTTCAGGAGTTATGAAGCTTTCCGTAAAAAAGAGCTTGCAAAATTCTGGTTTATGATTATATCCGGAATATTGATGCTGTGTAATTTCCCTCTTATGCTTTTGCTTTCAGATAGTATCTTAAGCGATATTGCATGTGATTATTTTGTTGCATATTTAATATTAATGATGATATTTATGACGCTTGGCATCTTGCTTCTTTTCATCGCACCTAAAAAAATCAAAAATTTTGCAATGAAAATTAAGTCGGACTGTCTTTCTAAATTACTCGAGGTTTTCGGTGATATTCGATGGCAGAATGGTAAAAATATTATAGACGATTGGGAATTAAATAGAAGCGCATTATTTTCCAATTTTAATACCAGATATACTGATGATGAATTTTCCGGAAGCTTTAAAGGCGTGCCGTTTAAGATTTGTGAAACAAATCTGCTTCAGATAAGCGGCTCGGGAAAAAGCAGAACCTGTATACCGGTTTTTAAGGGAGTTGTAATACAGTTCAAATCGAATAAAATAATTAGAAACCGGACTATGATTGCTACAAAGGGTGATTGTACAGCAAAAAATTCGTGGCTGCTTTTATGGCTCGGGTTATCAATGCCTTTAATACAGATGTTAATAGAACAACCGGCAGGCTGCCTTATAGCTTTTGTGGTTTTGGGACTAATATGCTGGGGAGGCTCAAAAATTTTGTACAAAGATGAGGAAAGACTTGATGAAGTTAAGCTCGAAGATCCGAAGTTCTGCAAAAAGTTTAATGCTTATTCTTCTGATCAGGTTGAAGCACGGTATCTTTTAACAACGGCTTTTATTGAAAGGTTTCAAAATCTTAACACAGCATTCGGAGCTAAAAAGGCAAAATGTTCTTTTTATGGAGATAAGATAATGTTTGCAATAAGTACTAACAAAAACCTTTTCGAAGTAGGAAGCCTGTTCAAATCACTTGAGAAACCCGGGGCTGTCAATCAGTTTTATAACGAACTTGTTTCTATCTATAGTATGATTGATTATTTCAACCTTGACGTAAAGGTCGGATTGTAGGATTGTTTTAATCAAGGAGATTGGTTTATGAAAAAAATTTTAATTATATTATGTTTGTTTTTTATGATGCCGGTTTTGGCGGATACAATGCCGTTTTATATGAATTCAATTCCTAAAAATGCAATAGGTATGTATCAAACCGGTGAGAACATTACATTGTATTCTCACCCAGAGGCTAATTCGGCGGTTATAAAAAAACTCGATTTTTCGTATGACCCGAATACAATGCCGGATAATGTTTTTGCAGTTTTACTTAATGAAAAAAAACTGGGCTTTTTATACGTATCTGATATTGGTGATGATGGCTGGGTAGAAGTTATTTATGATAAGATTACAGGGGCAAAAGGCTGGGTACAGACGGAAGACAGGTTTCAATTCCTGCCGTGGCTGAGTTTTTATAATATGTATGGCAGAAAATACGGGTTAAGAATTTTGAAAGACGCACCTGATGAGATAGAAACCCTTCACGCAAAGAGTGAGGATTTATCTCAAAATGTTGCTACGCTGAGATTTGTAAAACAAATCAAACTAACAGTAATCCGTGGCAACTGGGCCTTAGTATCTGTTGTGGACATAGATAAAACACCTAAAACAGGCTATATGAAATGGCGCGGAACTGACGGTACAATTTATGCTTTTCCGAATATAAAATAATTTATGCAGGTTGTGCAATCCTGTTTTTGACATCAACTGCAAAAGTTGCCGCTATACATTCTGCTGCGGGATGAAAAAAAGCCTGCTTGCCGTCCGCAGCTTTTTTGTAGTCAGATAGTTTGCCTTTGAATTTGAGTTTCGCAAATTCTGCATCGCAGTTTGCCGGATTAATATCAATCAGTGTGATGCCTTGTTTATCCAAACCTAATTTTGTGAAAGTTTCAAAGCCTTTTTGTTTAAATATCTGGTTTTCGGCATCGTTAAAAAACTTTTTGCGATAGTCTTTCAAATATATGCTGTAAGGTTTTTTCAAAATTTGTTCTGAATATTTTTTTACAGCATATCCGGCGCCGATACCTATAGCAGTATCTGTATAGTTATGTTCAGCCATCAATTATTTCCCCATTAAATATATAAAGTATTTTTCGTTTGAAAAATTGCCCTGCTTGTTGTTTCCTTCCCCCCTTGAAAAAAGTGCACTTTTTTTGTAATATATACTAAGATAAATATATTTATAAGAAGAGGAATTTTTTTAATGTTCGAACGTTTTACTGAAAAGGCGATAAAAGTTATTATGCTGGCTCAGGAAGAAGCCAGACGCCTTGGACATAATTTTGTAGGTACCGAACAGGTTTTGCTCGGACTAATTGGAGAAGGTACAGGTATTGCAGCAAAAACTCTTAAATCAATGGGAGTTAATCTCAAAGATGCAAGAATTGAAGTTGAAAAAATAATCGGAAGAGGCTCCGGTTTCGTAGCTGTCGAAATTCCGTTCACTCCAAGAGCAAAAAGAGTTCTGGAGTTATCCTGGGATGAAGCCAGACAACTCGGCCATAATTATATAGGCACAGAACACCTGCTGCTAGGCTTAATCCGTGAGGGAGAAGGCGTTGCCGCAAGAGTGCTTGAAAATCTCGGTGTTGATTTAAATAAAGTAAGAAGCAACGTTGTTAAGATGCTTGGTGATTCAAAACCTCAAACTTCAGGGGCGGGGGTTGGCAGTTCATCATCGTCTTCTCAGGCAAGCAAGGTAAAAACTCCAAGTCTTGATGAGTTTGGAACTGATTTAACACAAGCTGCTTCCGAACAGCGTCTTGACCCTGTTGTAGGCAGAGAAAAAGAAATTGAACGTGTTATACAAATTCTTGCAAGAAGAACTAAAAATAATCCGGTGCTTTTAGGTGAACCGGGGGTTGGTAAAACTGCAGTAGCAGAAGGACTTGCAATCAGAATTGTTAATAATGAAGTTCCTGATATTCTTGAAAATAAAAAGATTATTCAGCTTGATATGGGGCTTTTAATTGCAGGTACTAAGTATAGAGGTGAATTTGAAGAACGTCTTAAAAAGATTATGGACGAAATTCGTCAGGCAGGAAATGTAATTCTTGTTATTGATGAAATGCATACACTTATCGGAGCTGGTGCTGCAGAAGGTGCTATTGATGCTGCTAATATTTTGAAACCGGCTCTTTCCAGAGGCGAAATTCAGGTAATTGGTGCTACAACTTCTGATGAGTACAGAAAGTATATTGAAAAAGACTCCGCTCTTGAAAGAAGATTCCAGCCTGTAATTATTGAAGAACCGTCAATTGATGAAACAATTGAAATTATTAGAGGTTTGAAACCAAAATACGAGGAACATCATAACCTTAATATCTCTGACGAAGCGATTGTTGCTGCGACAAAATTATCCAGCAAATATATCAATGACAGATTTTTGCCGGATAAAGCAATTGACGTAATTGACGAAGCAAGTTCTAAGGTTAGATTAAAAGTCTGTACACTTTCTCCTGAAGGTAAAGAACTTGATAAAGAATTGAGAGAAATTATCAAGGAAAAAGAAGATGCTATAAGAAATCAAGAGTTTGAAAGAGCATCTGCTTTGCGTGATGATGAAGCTAACATGAAAGATCGTATTCGTGAAGTTTCTGAAGAATGGAGGCGTCAAAACGATGCTAATAAGCCGACTGTGACAGAAGAAGATGTTGCAGAAGTTATTGCTACAATGACAGGCGTTCCAGTAACAAAACTTACAGAAGGCGAGTCTGAAAGATTATTAAAGCTTGAAGATACACTTCACGCAAGAGTAATCGGACAGAGCGACGCTGTAACTGCTATATCAAAAGCAATTAGACGCGCAAGAGTTGGTTTAAAATCTCCGAACAGACCTATTGGAAGCTTTATCTTCTCTGGTCCTACCGGTGTTGGTAAAACAGAACTTGCAAAAGCTTTAGCAGAAGCTATTTTTGGCAGCGAAGATAATATGATAAGAGTGGATATGTCAGAATTTATGGAAAAACATTCTACTGCAAAACTTATCGGCTCACCTCCAGGGTATGTAGGTTACGATGACGGCGGACACCTTTCAGAACTCGTTAGAAAGAAACCTTATTCAGTTATTCTTTTTGATGAAATCGAAAAAGCCCATCCGGACGTATTTAATATAATGCTCCAGATTCTTGATGACGGACGTCTGACAGATGCAAAAGGTAGACATATTAATTTCAAAAATACTGTAATTATTATGACTTCAAACGTCGGTGCAAGCATGATTACAACTCAGGGCAAACTCGGGTTCTCTACTGCTGATGACGCTAAGAAAGATAAATACGAGAAATTAAAAGAAACAGTTAACGAAGAATTGAAAAAGGCATTCAGACCTGAATTCTTAAACCGTATTGATGATATTATCGTATTCTCACATCTGAGCAAGGAAGAAATCCGTGAAATCGTTGACTTGATGATGAAAGACTTGTTCAAACGTCTATCAGAACGTGAACTTTCTATAGAAGTTACAGATGAGGTAAAAGATTATCTTGCAAAAGATGGTTATAACGAGGCATACGGTGCAAGACCGCTAAGAAGGTTAATCCAGAAAAAGATTGAAGACCAGCTTGCGGAAGAAATTCTTACAAATGCATACAAGCCTGGTGATACAATCTTACTGAAACTTCAAGATGATAAGATTGTGTTTGAAAGAAAAGAAGGTTCTAAACCTGAAGCAGAAGAAGTTCCTCAAGAAGGTTAGTAAAAATAAAAATTCGGGCTCATAAAGAGCCCGTTTTTTATGAAAATGTCAAAGAAAAGACAATTATTGCTGATAATACAAGGACAGTCATTACAAATGCGATTGCTAATTTTATGACAGGGTGAAAAGAAAAATTATATTCTTCATTTGGATTTAACTGCCTTATTACGTTTCTTGAAAAGTCCTGCCGGGCATCCATCTTTGTTTTATTAAATGATTCACTCATCAAGCGTCGGATATTATAAGTATCTTCTAGCTCTTTTCTAGCTTTTTTATTATTTATCGTATATTTTTTTATTTTAATACTCTCATCTGACGGAAGTTCATTGTCTATATATGCAGACAGGTTATTCTGAAAAATTCGGTACTGGCTGTTTGAATTTGCCGAACAAATTTCTTCCTTATCATCAATCGATGATTTTAAATCATCAAGCATGCCTTTTACAATATTATATTTTGCTCTGCAGGATGAGCAATTTTTTAAATGTTCTTCAACTTTGATTTTTAAAGCCTTGCTCAAATCTCCTTCTATGTAAAAAGAGAGTAGAACATCCATCTGTGCACATGTTATTTCCATGTTGTATTACTCCTTTATATGTATAACTTATCCCTTATATAAACTCCTTCAGTTCTTCCTGAAGTTTAATTCTAGCTCTCGAAATTCTTGACTTAACAGTCCCGAGCGCGGTGTTGGTAATTTTTGATATGTCTTCGTAGCTTAAACCTTCGTACTCTCTTAATACAATAACGATTCTCAAATTTTCAGGAAGATTTAATAAAGCAGCTTTGATTAATTTTTCCATTTCAGCAAACAGGCATTTTTCTCCCGGTTCGCACCCAATTTTGTCTTTAATTTCAAGAAGTTTGTCGTTGTCTAAATCAATTTTTTTATCACGAGCATGTTTTTTTACATAATCATAAAAAATATTTGTAACAATTTGATTAAGCCATGGTTTGAAACGCGCAGGATCTTTCAATGATGCTATATTTCGCGCCATCTTAAGAAGCGCTTCCTGCGTTAAGTCAGCAATATCCTGCCTCCTGTCAGTCAGATAGCTGAACATAGCGAATATATTTTTCTGCACACGTCTTACAAGCTCTTCAAGAGCCTTGGATTCTCCATGTTGTGCCATTATAATAAGTGTGTAAATATCCCTTTTTTTGTACTTTGATTTAGACATCGTACAATCATTATATTAAGTAGCTGGAAAAAATATATTGCCGAGGAGTGGATAAGCTTGGAGGTAGTTTGAATGACGCTAAACTGGTAGTTCTTGCGCAAAGCTTAATATATTTACCCCCCCTCCAAAAGAAAACAGGTCGGTTATTATCCTTCCTGTTAAGATTTTACACTAGCCGAAATATAAATAGCAATTTCATTGTACACTAAAACCAAGAAAAATACAAATAATACCGTCAATAAATTTACATAAATATCCGGACCATTCTTTAAGTTATTTGCATATAAGCCAGTCATACTCAGAAAAACTGCAAAAAAGCAAAATATTAACATGATTAAATATTCCCTGAAAATCTTCATTCACAATACGAAATTGCTTAAATGGTATTATTATAATATTAATTATATATAAAATTGTCAATTTTCTTTACATTTATGTTTTTATATATATAACGAGGATAATTATGGCTTACAAATTTGATTCAATTGTTAATAAAAGCGAAGCAGATGCCCTTAAAGACATGATTTTTAGACGTGTTCAAGAGCGATCAAAAGGCATGAACGACGAGGTTCAGACAGATGTAATGGATTTGGCCAGAGATTCTTTTGTTAGTAAGGATAATCCTTTTTCAAAGATTATTAATACTTCTTCGGCGGAAGAAAATCATGCTCCTTCAGAAGTTCAGACTGTCACAAAAGAAGAAGATAATGCAATCGGGTTTCCGATAAAGGAGCCAAAATTGCGTGTGAACGGGCAGAGCCGCATAATAAATGAGCAGATTACAAGTGCTGCAATTGCATCCACTATGCAGGAAGCAAGGAGTGGTTTAAGTAATAAACAAAGCTTTATGGGGGCATTGAACTTTTTAAATTCTCAGGCTGCAATATCATTAATCAGGACCCGTGCGGATAAATTTGAAGTTCTTGCATAGTTTTTAATCTTTATTGAATATTATATTGACACGATTATCTAAGTTTGTTAAAATAGATATAGATGTAAGAAGAAAAATTTCACATAAATATAAGAAGAGAAAGGAATATTATGATGAAGAAGAACGGTTTTACTCTTGCGGAAGTTTTAATCACCTTGGCCATTATTGGTGTTGTTGCTACGTTAACACTTCCTGCATTGATGACAAACACTCAGGAACAACAAGCAAGAACAGCTTTGAAAAAAGGTATTAACACTCTAACTGAAGCAGCTCAGATGAATTCAGCTATTGCAGGGTTTGACTATGGTTCTTTTAATGAAACCTCAACTAACAACACTGAATCTCAATCTTTATATGGTTTGTTAGCAAACCGTACAACAATCGATTATCAGTTAACCGGTACTACAACAAATCAGGCAAAAGCTGTTAACAACGGTGCAAGCAACTATGTTATGTTCTTCAGAGATGGTTCAGCTATTGCATTTAAAAATGACGCTACAACTTTAGTTACAAATGCAACTGTTAATAAAATGCAATCAGATGGTTTAGTTTACGGTATTTCTGTAATATATGATACAAACGGTGCTAAAGGTCCTAACTTATTATCTAACTGTGCAGGTAATGCTGGTATGTTGAACAATGCAGCTCAGAATGATACAGCAACAGATTGTACTGTTAAAGCAAGACGTGTAATCAAAGACCAATTTGGTGTAAGATTAAGAGGCGGTTTTGCAGTTCCAAACGGTGCAGCTGCTAGATGGGCATTCGATAACTAATATTTTTAACACTATATAAAAAGAGCGGAAATCCAAATCCGCTCTTTTTTTTTTGATATATTTATCACCTACTCTCTTTGTACTATCTGTGTTTTGCTTGTATCCTCCATTTCATCTACACTGTATGCTCTATATTTTGAGTTGATTCATAATCTTAAAATATTGTTATTACTGATATTCAGCGATTTTATTGACCATATGGTCTATATCTATCAATCTACCTCAAACGCTGTAAAATCAATCATCATATTGATGAAAATCTCCTCTATAAGGAGGTAATATATATAGTGTAATAACGAATAAAAAATACTAAATTTACATGATAGGGGAGAAGAGAGTATGAGACGAGAGTTTAAGAAGAAATCAAAGGTGCTGCTTATTGATGACAATTATGAGCACTTAGCAGGAATTAGGGAGCTTTTGAATCTAGAAGGCACTTTTGACGTAGTTGGAATTGCAACTAATGTTACTGTCGGGCTTAATTTAATTAAGAAATATCAGCCTGATGTTGTTCTTCTGGATATGAATATGCCGGAACGTGATGGCTTGCAAGGTATTATGGAAATCGCTAAACTTGATTTGGATACTAAAGTTTTAGCGTTATCAGGATATGATGATGCTGATTTAATCTTTAGAGCTATGAAAATAGGAGCTAAAGGTTATGTACTTAAAACTATGGCATCAGCTCAATTAATTTATGCAATAGAAGAAGTGTTAAATGGAAAAATTTATCTTCCGCTTGCTTTGTCTTCAAGATTTTTTGAATACTTTCAGCAGACATTTAGAGAAGAAGCAGAGAAGAAGGATGCTGCTGAAGAAGAAGAAAATCTGCTTAATTACCTGACTCAGAGAGAAGAAGAAGTTTTGGAGTTATTAACACAGGGTATTACGTATAAAGGCGTTGCCAACAAATTATTCATATCAGAAACAACTGTAAAAACCCATGTAAACAATATTTTCCAAAAGTTACAGGTTAATGATAGAACACAGGCCGTTCTATACGCTATAAACAATGGCTTTTTAACTAAAAAGGTTAAACTTGCAGTGTAAGGTTCAGGCTATGAAAAAGATTGTAAGACAGCAAAATTATTTAAAGGGTTTGATTGAATCTCAGGATAATAAGTTTATAACAAAACAAATCTTGAGATGTGCAATTCGTGCTGTCTTAGAACCTTTGCTTGATAATCCTGAAGCAGGCGTCGTTTTGTATAGAATAATAAATCAAACAGGACTTGCCGGATTAATAAAACGGGTAGAATTTTCAGACATTGAAGCTTATAATTTTTCAGATGAGAGTGAAAATTTGAGGGAAAGAGTTTGGGCTGATACCGAATTTCTATGTGTTATGACACACAGATTTGTTTCTATATTTATATGGGATAACAAAACTGACAGCAAGAACTATGTTAGATATTATTCAATCTGGAACTCAAAACTTCAAGATGAGGCGCTGGATATTATAAACAGAAACTCAATAATTGATATCAGGCAGTTTCAGGAAAAATTCAGACCGGACAGACGTGATAACATACTTTTAAATTCCTCTATCAGGCGTCTGGTTGAGAATATGGATGAAGCAGCGAAAGATGCAGTGCTGGGATTTGCAGAGTTTCAGGCTAAACCGGCAGAAGCTTCTGCCGAAGTTAGAGAAGTTGCTCATGAGATAAAAAATCAACTTTCTATATGTGATTTGTATAGTGAAATTATAAGAAAATATTGTGAAAAAAATGGAATAACAGATGAAACTATACTTAACGGTGTTAAGTGTATTGCAAGGGCTGTGAAGATGTCAGGAAATTCTCTTATATCATTAAAGTCTGCACAGAGTAAAGAATTAAAACAGTGTGATTTAAAGAATATAATAAAAATTGTTGAAGATTTGACTAAAGTGTACTTTGAATGCAAAAATATTGAGTATATTGTAGAGAGCAAGGCTAATTTAAAAGTTCTGGCAGATGAAGATAGTTTAACAGCAGTTCTGGTTAATTTAGTAAAGAATGCTGTTGAGGCTTTTGGCACAGAGAATTTGAGTGACGAAAATGGTAAGTATGTTAAAATTAAGGCGGAGAAGAGGGGAGAGTTTGCAGCAATTAGAATTATTAATAACGCTGGAAAAATAAACGAGCCTGAGCGTATTTTTGAAAAAGGATTTACAACAAAAAGCGGCGGCTCAGGTCTAGGGCTAAGCATCTGCAAAAAATCGATTGAAGAACAGCTCGGGCAATTAAAACTTGAGCATACAGGCGATGATTATACTGAATTTTTAATTAAGTTAGGTCTGGTTGACGGGGTGAGAGGTTAATAATGGATTTAATCAGCAATAGAACAATTGAAATTACAAAGCTGGGTATGGATGGGCTTATGAGCAGACAGCATGCGATAGCTTCCAATATTGCCAACGTTATGACTCCGGGGTTTCAAAGGCAGGAAGTTGCATTCGAGAGCCAGCTTGCTGAAATTATTGAAAATGAGGATTTGAAGGATTACATCAAAGGGCAGAATAGCATTGAGTATAAACCGCCAATGGTAGATGTTTTTACAGGCGATGTTCATACTTATAGAACACCGACGCAGCAGGAGAAAGCTTATTTGAAGGCGAATACAATGGAGCAGTTTAACCCGCAGGTGGTTACAGATATTTACAGCGGAACAAATTCCGATGGAAACAACGTAGAACTTGAACGTGAAATGATGGATTTGTCGAAAACAGGTACAAGGTATATGGTTTTATCAAATCTGGAAAGAAGACAGTTTTCAATAGTTTCGTCTGCAATCCAGGGACAATAGTAGAGAAAGAGTAGCTTATGAGTTTTAATATTTTTGACATAGCCGGTTCTGGAATGACCGCTCAGAGAATTAAAATGGACACCGTTGCAAGTAACATTGCAAATATAAATACTACACGTCAGCCAGACGGTTCAAAAGGTGTTTATGTAAAAAAAGATGTGTCTTTCAGAACTGTTTACGATGATGCTGTTAACCGCGGATATTCAAATTTTGCTGCAAATAATCCAGATGCTCAGTTTGATCCGAGAACAGGAAACATGCTTATAAATGCAAATGTTTCCTTAATAATGGTTTGATAACAGGCGGAGTAAGAGTTGATGAAATTTATGAAGCCGAAAACGGGGTTAAAACTGTGTATGACCCATCTCATCCGGATGCTGATGAAGAAGGGTATGTTGATCTTCCAAATATAAATATTGTGGAAGAAATGGTCGGAATGATATCTGCATCTAAGGCTTACGAAGCCAATGCAACAGTTGCAGAAAACGTTAAAACAATGATGCAGACCGCAATGAACATTTAGGTACTACGTACGTAGACATTGGGGCGGGAGACAATCGAAATATTACAAGTTTACATTAAAACTACAGGTCTCCCTTAAAGTGAAACTACAAATAAAAAGGGGTTTTAAATGGAATTTACAACAGGGATAAGTGAATTTAATACGACTTATAATCTTAATGCTATAGATGATTATAACAAGTATCTGAAAGGGCAGGCTTCGTTTGAGATAGACAAAAATGCTTTTGAAGAAGCTCTTGAGAATGCTGCCAAAAGTTATCCTGTAAAAGATAAAGCCGATCCGACAGGCTTGGGAAATTTTGCTTCCAGCATGGGAAATGCTTTTTCAAACAGCCTTAATGCTGTCAACAATGCTCATATTACGGCTGACAAAATGCAGGAAGACATTGCTATGGGCGGCTCTACAAGTATCCATGATGCAATGATTGCAGCAGAAAAAGCTTCTTTAAATATGCAAATGGCTGTACAGGTAAGAAACAGGCTGGTATCAGCTTACACTGATATAACCCAGATGGCAATTTAAAATTAGAATAACATCCTTGACAAAAAAAGAAAAATATTTTAGAATATTTGTTAGGTTAATCTAACATAAAGGGTGTGAATGGAAAACTATATTTTTAAAGCTATCTTATTTCTATTTATAATTTCTTGCGGCCTCGTAAGATTTCCATTCATGAAAAAGTACAAGCAAAATATTAATGCCAGGTCACTGCATACTACTTTTGAAAAAATTAAGGTTTTTTTTGCATGGCTTGGCATGTGCTTTGTACCGTTTATTTACATATTTACCGCCCTGTTAAACAGATACGATTTTTCTGTACCTTTTATCATAAGAATACTGTTTTCTGCTGGTCTAGCATTGGATGTTTATTTTTTTTTTATATTATTCATAAGGAGCTTGGTGCTAATTGGTCTCCAATATTAGAAATAAAAACAAAGCAAAATCTTATTAAAACAGGTGTATATAAGTATATAAGACATCCTATGTATACGCAAAGCTGGTTGTGGGTAATCTTTCAGGGGATTGTTTCTGCAAATTGGTTTGTTTTAATTTTTGGTGTTTTAACTTGGGGATTTATGTATTTCACACGTGTGTTCAGTGAAGAAAATATGATGATTGAGGTGTTTAATGAGGAATACGTTGAATACATGCAACATACGGGGCGACTTTTACCTAAATTATCATGGCGGCGGTAAGGGGAATTGAACCCCTGTTTGGAGAATGAGAATCTCCCGTCCTAACCACTAGACGATACCGCTATATAGGCATATAATCCGAATAAATTATACTTGACCAATCATCTTCAAAATAACTAATCTGTGTTAGTGTGCCTGTTTTTATAAGGTTTTTAAACTGGCTTACCGGATCAAGATTAAGAGTCTTTGCTATTGCAGACTGGATTACATCAGTAGTTGTAACTACTATTATACGATTACCTTTGTTTTCTTCAACAAGTTTATCGATGACTTTAGAAACTCTTTTATTAAAATCTTCAAGAGATTCCCCGCCTTCTGGTTTCTGTATAATAGCTTCCGGTCCAAACTCATCAAAAACATCAGAATACGATCTTCCGCTCCACTCGCCGTGGTTTCTTGCAGGAAGGTCTATGGAAGTAATTTCTTTTTTAAATAATTTGGCAATAATTTGAGCAGATTGTGTGCATCTGGCAGATGAACTAGTATAAATTTTATCGTAAGTTACTGCCCTGTTTTCAAGGTATTCACAAACTTTTTCTATTTCTTCTTCACCAAATTCATTTATTTTCGGGTATTTTTCTGTATCACAAATAATACCGTCCATTGTATGAACAGTTGCGCCGTGTGAAATAAAAGTGATTTTACATTTACGTTTAAACATATTAATACCCTCTTATATCATTATACCATAAACGAATATTAATCTCCAACTTTAGTTGTTAATCTCTCATATTTTTGTATAATTGACTTTTATATAAAAAACATTAAACTGAA
>OLSM01001016.1_pt1 | contig 23020 bp, 21 predicted proteins | sample 1672721 | NCBI WGS metagenome assembly OLSM01 (sample SAMEA3136717, study PRJEB25190) | human gut metagenome | reverse complement strand
AGGGTTTTTGCTTCTTTCTGCCGTCTCGCAGTCGCATTACATATTGTAGCAAAAATCGCGGCGTTTGTACATAGTTTTTTCAGAGTTTCCAAGCATTTTTCCCATTCCCCTGCGTGAAAGGTGGTTTGGGCCGCAACTGCTAGTGGTTTCTCGTGCAATTCCGGATAAAAGTTCAGCAAATTAACCAATTCTTTGCTGTCTTTTACCACAAAATTCTCCCTTTTGCAGTGGCCCACAATGCCCTTTACCTCGGGATGGTCTTGATCCCCGGCCAGCAAAAACACCTTTCCTTCCTCCCCAGCTTGCTGGGCGAGGTTGTGAATTTTTTTCACAAAAGGGCAAGTGGCGTCCACACAGGGGATGGAAAGGGCCTGGATTTTTTCCTCCACCTCCCGGGAAACGCCGTGGGAACGGATGACCAACGTATACCCCGGGGGAGTCTGGGAGGGGTCCTCAACCACCACTACGCCCCTGGCCGCCAGGTCCTCTGTGACCTGGGGGTTGTGGATGATAGGCCCCAAGGTGGCGGCCCGCTTGCCTTCTTCCAACAGCTGGTACACAGCGTTCACCGCCCGGTCCACCCCAAAGCAAAACCCGGCGCTCTTGGCCACCTCAACCTTCATGGTGGGCCTGGTCGGGGACGCTGGCCCCTGTTTCAGCAGCCGGCGCGGCTGCCTGGTCAGGGACGGCAGGCTGCTCCTTAGGTGCTGCAGGCGCCTTGGGGGCAGGCGGCTCCAGCTGGGAGGGCAAGCCCAGGTCCTTGCAGGACTCCTCCCGCAACTGGATGATGTGGCTCATAATGGTCCGGCTGGCCCGGCGCAGCTGCACGCTGGAATCGTTCTGGATGTTCAGCTCCTGGGCCGAAATGGGCTTTCCAAAGCGGATCAAGGTGCGCTTGAATATCCCCGGCTGTTTGCCATCCCCGGCGGTGATGCACACCGGCACCACCGGGGCTTTTGTTTCATAGGCCAGCAGTGCGGCGCCCGTCTTGGGCTTTTGCAGTCTGCCGTCCTTGGAACGGTGGCCCTCGATGAACACGCCCACCACGCCATTTTCTTCCAGAATGGTGTAGGCCTCCTCCAAGGCGTCGCTGCCGCCGGTACCCCGCTTCACCGGGAAAGCCCCCAGCCCGCGGAACAGCCCATTTAAAAAGGGATTCTGGAACAGCTCTTCCTTAGCCATATAGAACACCTGGCGGCCTTGGGAAAGCCCCAGCAGCACGGGGTCCCGCTTGGCCAGATGGTTGCTGCACAACAGCACCGGCCCCTCTTTGGGCACGTTTTCCGCGCCCACCACTTTCATGCGGAACACCACGTGGAAATATCCCCACAAGATGATCTGCCCCAAAAAATAGAGCCATGTCTTTGGTTTTGCTTTCTTACCCTTGCTCAACACAACCCACCCCTTCAAAACTCAAAATTTTGACACGTTCTTTTCCCAAAACCCAACATTCAAAGCCTTACAGCCGTTCCCGGACAAGCTCCACCAGCCGCTGCACCGACTCTTCAAAGGTGACGCCGCTGGTGTCCACCAACACAGAGTCCTCTGCCGGGCGCAGGGGGGCGGTTTCCCGGTGGGAATCCTGGTAGTCCCGCTGCTGGATATCCCGCAGGATGGCCTCATAGTCCGCCTTCTGGCCGGACTCCTCCAGCTGGAGCACCCGCCGCCGGGCCCGCTCTTGGGGGGAAGCGGTGAGGAACACTTTCAGCTGGGCGTGGGGCAGCACCACCGTGCCAATATCCCGGCCGTCCATGAGCACGTTGTTCTTTTCCGCCAAGTCCCGCTGGAGCTGCAACAGGAACGCCCGCACCGCCGGGATGGCGGAACAGGTGGAGGTGGCCATGGACACCTCCGGGGTGCGGATCAGCCCGGTGACGTCCTCCCCGTTGAGGATCATTTTCTGGCCCTGGTCCGTGTACTCCATGCCAATTTCAATCTGAGGCAGCAGGGCCTCCACCCCGGCGGCGTCCTGAGGATCCACCCCCTGGCGCAGCACATACAGGGCAATGGTGCGGTAAATGGCGCCGGTGTCCACGTACACGAACCCCAGCTCCTTGGCCGCAGCCTTGGCCACACTGCTCTTCCCAGCCCCGGCGGGGCCGTCGATGGCAACTGCAAACATCCATCTACACTCCTTCCTCGTGTTCCCTTGGTTTTCATGCGCTCCCGCCTTGGGGCTGCAAAGCCTCAAGGGGCACAGACGCTGTTCCCCGCCAGCCGGCCGGTGGCAAAGGCGATCTGCAAATTGTAGCCCCCGGTGTAGGCGTCGGCGTCCATCAGCTCCCCGGCAAAGTACAGTCCCGGCACCCGTTTGGACTCCATAGTCCGGGGGTCGATCTCCTTCAAACTCACCCCACCGCTGGTGACGATGGCCTCGGCAATGGGCCGGAAGCCCTCCACCTCCAGGGAGAAATCCTTCAGCAATTCCAGCAGGGCCCGGCGCTGTTCCTTGGTGACGGAGTTGCACCGTGTTTCCCCAGGGATGCCGCTGCGCTCCACCACCACCGGGATCAGCTTTTGAGGCAAAAGCTCTTCTAAAGAATTGGCAAAAAATTTATTTTTATGCCCCTCCAAGTCCCGCAGGAGCCGCTGGTCCAGCTGCTGAGGGCTCAGGGCGGGTTTTAAGTCGATATGGACGGTATACTTCCCCGGCTCCATGGGGTGGAGGTGGGCCGACGCACTGAGGATCGTGGGCCCGGAAAGCCCAAAATGGGTGAACAGCAGCTCCCCAAAGTCCTCGTACACCGGCTTTTTCTTGCCCTGCTGGGTCACCTTCACCCCGCAGTTGCGCAGGGAAAGGCCCATCAGCCGGGAACACCAATCCCCCCGCTCCACCAAGGGGACCAGGGAGGGCGTGGGCTTTACAATGGTGTGGCCCAGCTGGGAGGCCAGCTTGTAGCCGTCCCCGTTGGAGCCGGTGCCCGGGTAGGAGGCCCCACCACAACAGAGGATCACCCCCTGGGCATGGTAGGCCCCCTGGGCTGTCTTCACCCCCACAGCCCGGCCGTCCTCTGTGAGGACCTCTGTCACCGCCTGCCGGATCACCTGGGCCTTCCCTGCCCAACGGGCCAAGGCATCGGCGATCTGGTGGGCATTGTCGGACACGGGGAACACCCGCCGGCCCCGCTCTGTCTTCAGGGGGACCCCCAGGCCCTCAAAAAAGGCCATGGTGTCCTGGGGGGAAAAGGCGGAAAGCGCCCCATAGAGGAACTTCCCACCCCGTGGGCAAGAGGCCACCACCTCTTCCACAGAGCAGTTGTTGGTCACGTTGCAGCGTCCCTTTCCGGTGATGCGCACCTTCCTGCCCAACTGCTGGTTCTTGTCAAAGAGGCCCACAGACAGCCCCCGGCTTGCGGCTGCTCCCGCAGCCATCAGCCCGGCAGCCCCGCCGCCCACCACAATTACATCAAACTGCTTCAAGGTCAGTTGCCTTTCTCGTCCACTTTCTCGTAGACGCCATACTCATCCCAAATTTTCTCGATCTTCCGCAGGGTATCCGCCACCTCGTTTTTCTTTTTGATGGCCACGGTGACGATGAGGGCGTTGATCACGCTCAAGGGGCCCACCAGGGAATCCACAAAGGACACCATATCGCTGCGGGCCAGCAGCACGTGGGAGGCGTACTGGGCCAGGGGCGACAGGGGGCTGTCGGTGATGGCCACGGTGGTGGCCTTCTGGGAGGAGGCGTACTTCATGGTCTTTACGGCCTTTTTGGAGTACCGGGGGAAGCTGATGGCGATAACGGCGTCCCCCTCCCCCACGTGGACCATCTGCTGCAAGATGGTGGCCTCGCTGGTGGCCTCCACCAGGTGGACCGTTTCAAACACCAGGCGCAGGTAGTGGGCCATAAAGGTGGCCAGGGCCAGGCTGCTGCCCGCCCCCAGCACGTAGACCTTTTTGGCGTTTACCAAGGCGTCGGCGGCCCGGTAAAAGGCCTCCCTGTCCACGTTCTCCTTGGTGCGCTTTAAGATGTCGATGTCCTGGTCCAGCACCTCGTCCAGCAGGCGGTCCATGGGGATGGTGGTAGAGGTGCGCTCCAGCCGCTGCACGCTGGTCATCTTGCTGCGAATCATCTCCTGCATGGCCTGCTGCAGCGCCGGGTAGCCGGAGTAGCCAATCTCCGTGGCAAAGCGCACCACGGTGGACTCGCTGACGCCCACCGTCTGCCCCAGGCGGGAGGCCGTCATAAACGCCACCTGCTCGGAGTGTTCTTCAATGTACCGGGCAATCATCCGCTGGCCCTTGGAAAAATTGGCGCTGTGCAGGCGGATGCGCTCGGAAAGCTGGCTGTTCATTTCTTTCCTTCCCTTCTCTCCTCTGGCCCAACCCCTCCTGGCGGGCCACTGATGTCCCATTCATTTTACGGCTTTCCCCTGCAAAAAGCAAGGGAAAACCTGATTTTTCTGGAACATCCTCCCCATTTTTGCAAGATTTTTTTCGGGATATTCATATCCCAGGGCGCAAAAAAGGCAGGCCAGCGCCTGCCCGTGTGTTTTATTTGCCCCGCAGGATTTTGGCCATCCGGGGGTGGAGCCTGTGCAAATACTGGACGATCAAGCCTTCCAAAGCCCTGTCAAAGACGATGAACACCACGTTGGCCAGCACCGCCAGCAGCACCGGGCCCAGGGGGCCCAGAATGGCGAAGCTCTCAAAGGGGATGCCCAGCAGGTACACCGAAAGCAGCACCTCCAGGGCCATGGCGGCGTTGAACACCAGCAGCTTTGCCACGTACCGCAGCGCCTTAGCGCGAATCCGCCCCAGCACCGCGAACAGCGCCGGGTAGTGCCCGAAAAACAGCACGTAAAACAGCAGCGCCTGCCTATCCGGCGCCAGGAACACCCCCAGCACGCTGCACACGCCGTACACGCCAAAAGCCCAGGGCAAGCCCACCTCCACCACCACGGGGATAAGCAGGCAGCCGGCAATGGCCGGCAGGGCCAGCGTGGCCACAGGGGCCGCCCCCGTTAAGAACAGCAGCACCGTGGAGAGGGCCGCCATCACCCCGCAAAGGGCCAGCTTCATGGAATTTTTCACAGGCCTCTTACTCCTTTCCCAGCAGAACCCCGCCTTAGCAGCAGGAAATCAAATCGCCGCCCATACATTCGCAGCAGCAGTCGGCGCAGATAAGGGAGGAGCACATATCGCAGGAGTTGCAGCCCCCCGCGTTCATATTGGCATTGGGCCGGTAGCCGCCATAGACGCCGCTGCCCTGGTTCATGGCCTGGTTCAGGGCGGCGCTGTACTCCGGGTTGCCGGGGTCCATCTGGCAGGCCCGGGAGAAGTGGTCCTTGGCCTCCTCCAGCCAGCCCCGGCGGTAGAGCACAGAGCCTTTGAGGAAATACCACTCGGCGTTCCTCCGCTCGGGGGGCACGCCGTTTAAGATCTGTTCCGCGTCGGCGATGCGGCCGGACATGATCAGGCTGCGCACGTCGTTAAACCCGGAACCACCACTGCGCCCCACGTTGTTGTAGGCGCCGGTATACCCCCGGTTGCCGCCGTTTTTCCGCTGGGCGGTGATGGTATCGTAGGCCTCGTTGATCTCTTTCATCTTCTCGTCGGCCAAGTCTTTCAAAGGGCTGTCGGCATACTGGTCGGGATGGTACTTCTTGGCCAGCTGGCGATAGGCGTCCTTGATTTCTTCGTCCGTAGCGGAAGGGGATACTCCTAACACTTTATAGGGGTCTGTCATAGTCGATCTCCTTTTACCTGGGATTCACTCCGTATTCTATACACGATCAAAGCCCCGTGGGGCTGATTTCCAAAAAACAAACCGGTCAGGGCAGGTCCTCCGGCTCCGGGCGGCGCTTTTTCCGCTCCCGGATGTGCAAAAACAAGATCTCCCGCTGGATCTCCGGCAGGCCTTTCTCCACCACATTTTCCAGGATTGGCCCGAAATTCTGGGTGTCGATCAGCTGGAACGCCAGCAGCATCTGGGCGGCCGTGGCGTTTAACGCCTGGTTCATGGCCTCGTCGGCTGCCTTGCGCTCCTCACAGGAAAGCTCTGTTTTTCCCGAAAGCCCCAAGCGGGGGATAAAGGGGTTGAAGGCGCCCTCTTTCAGGTCGTCCATCAGGTCGTCTGCAGCGTCCATCAAGTACACCCACCGGCCCAGAAAGTAGCCAAACCGCTCCAGGGCCACGGCCTGCATCTTGTCGCAGGAAAGCTCTCCAAACAGGGCAGAGAGCAAATTGGCTGTGGGTTCGGCACAGGCGTCCACACCGCCGCCGGACTGTTCCGCTTCCCGCTGGCCCTCCATGGCCTTCTGGGCCTCCTGGGCCAGGAAGGGGTACTCCTTGGCGGCCCGTTTGGCTTTCCGTGACACAAAGGGCAAAAACACCCGGCTGCCGAAGGATTTCCAAAAGCTGTCATCCTCCAAATTGTCCCGCAGCTTGTGGTAGGTCAGCAGCACGGAAAGCGCCGCCGCCTTGTGATAGGCTTCCCCATCGCTCTCCAAAAAATCGCAGCGCTTTAAGGGATTCATCACGCACCGGCCATGGTGGAGGGAAAGTTTCGCCTCCCGGGTGGAGAGCATGAGCAGGGCGTAGAACGTGCAGTCGTAGCTGAGGGTAAAAGAGGCAAGCCAGCCGTAGTGCTGTTTTAAAGCCCGGCACAGCTGGCAATAGGCCGCTTTATACTGGTCGTACTGCCGCACCAGCAGCTCCGATTTAAAAGGCCGCACATAGCCGAACATCGCTCACCTGCCGCCCCGCTGGGGCTGTCCTTTCTGGCGGGACCATCCGCCGTGTTGCCCGAAAATGGGCAGGGGAAATGGTTCAACCGCCCTTTCGCGGAATTATTGTATCCCATTCCTGTCGCCAGGTGTTGAACACATTGTAAACAATTATAGTCGAAATCCTGTGGAAACGCAAGAAAAACCGGGGTTTTGGGCAGGTAAAATGAAAAAAGGAAGGCATTGCCTTCCCTTTCCACTTGTCAGTTCACACCCAAAAAGACATACTCGGCTCCGTTTTGGGTTCCATAACTCCGGCTCTGCCAGCCTGCCAGGACCCCATACATCCATTCCCCTTCCAGCAAGGTGAAGGTGTTCCCCTCCAAGGACACCTCCCGGGATTCCCCCTGGGCATTTTGGGCGGTAACCGACGGAGGCATATAGGGCTCCGTCCCCTCCCAGGTGAGGGTCACCTGTCCCGCGCCCTCCAACCGGGGAAGCTGGTCCCAGATGGCCTCCGCCTGGGGGAAAAGCTCGCCGCTCTGCTCCGCCTGATAGGTCCCATCCTCCTGGAGGGCGTCCCAGACAGACCCTGTCACCAAGGCTTCCGTCTGGGCTTCCCCGCAGGACACCGTCAACGCAGGGGGCGCCTCCGGGATGGCATCCCACGCCGCGGCTGCTTCCTCCCCGCTGAGGACATACACGCAGTAGCTGGCGTTTCCGCTGCCCAGTTCTTCCTCCCACTGGGCGGAAATCTCGTAGATCCAGCCGCCCTCTTTCAGCAAAAAGCCCTCCCCCTCCCAGGGGACCTCCGTGCTTTCAGCAGAAACATTGCCCAGGTCCTCTTCCGGCCAGCAGCAAATGGAAACACTCTCCGGCGCGGAGGGGCCTTCCCAAAGAAGGGTGGCCTGCCCGTCCCCCAGAACCGGGGAAAGCTGGGCATCCAAAGGGTGTATACTGTCCGCCACAACCGCCACCCGCTGGCCGCCTTTGGTTGGGTACTCCCATCCGTAGGAACCCGAGCGCAGCAAGGCTTGGGTCTTCCCCGTGGAAAGGGTCAGTTCCGGCGGCTGTGTCAAAGCGCCCTCCTTGGGCTGATCCCCCTGGCAGCCGCAAAGCATCCCCAGGCACAACCCCAAACACACCAACAGGCCCAACAACTTTTTCATGGTATCCTCTCCTTTCCATGGCACTTCCGCAACCTTTCACAGACATTCTACCATTTCCCTCCAACTTCCTACAAGTCTACAAAAAAAGGAGAGGATACAATCTCCTCTCCCATTTTTGGTTATTTTCCCAAAAGCGGCTTCAAATACTGGCCGGTGTAAGACCCTTCCACCTTTGCCACCTGTTCCGGGGTGCCCTGGGCCACAATGGTGCCGCCCCGGTTGCCGCCCTCCGGCCCCAGGTCGATGAGATGGTCCGCGGTCTTGATGAGATCCAGGTTGTGCTCGATGACCACCACGGTGTTCCCCGCGTCCACCAGCCGCTGGAGCACTTCGATGAGCCGGTGCACGTCGGCAATGTGCAGGCCGGTGGTGGGCTCGTCCAGGATATAGATGGTTCGCCCGGTGGCCCGCTTGGAAAGCTCTGTGGCCAGCTTCACCCGCTGGGCTTCGCCGCCGGACAGGGTGGTGGCGGGCTGACCCACCTTCACATACCCCAGGCCCACATCGTAGAGGGTCTGGAGCTTCCGGGCCAGCTTGGGGATGTCCCGGAAGAAGTCCAGGGCCTCTTCCACAGTCATCTCCAGCACGTCGTAGATGTTCTTGCCCTTGTACTTCACTTCCAGGGTTTCCCGGTTGTACCGGTGGCCCTTACACACATCGCAGGGCACGTACACGTCCGGCAGGAAGTGCATCTCGATGCAAATGATGCCGTCCCCCTGGCAGGCCTCGCACCGGCCGCCCTTCACATTGAAGGAGAACCGGCTGGCGGTAAAGCCCCGCATTTTGGCGTCCTGGGTGGAGGCAAACAGCTCCCGGATGTCGTTGAACAGGCCGGTGTAGGTGGCCGGGTTGGACCGGGGGGTGCGGCCAATGGGGGACTGGTCAATCTGGATCACCTTGTCCAGGTGCTCCAACCCCCGGATCTCCTGATGCTTGCCCGCATGGGTGTGGGCACGGTTCAGCTCGGCAGCCAGCTTTTTATAGAGGATCTCGTTGATGAGGCTGGACTTGCCCGACCCCGACACGCCGGTGACACAGACAAACTCCCCCAGGGGGATCTTCACGTTGACGTTTTTCAGGTTGTTCTGGGCAGCGCCCCGGATCTCCAGGAATTTCCCGTTGCCTTTCCGGCGGTGATCGGGCACCTCCACCTTCCGCTTGCCGCTGAGGTACAGGCCGGTCAGGGACTGCTCACACTGTTCAATGTCCTTGGGAGGCCCGGCAAACACCACTTCGCCCCCGTGGATGCCCGCCCCGGGGCCGATGTCCACCAGGAAGTCCGCCTCCCGCATGGTGTCCTCGTCGTGCTCCACCACGATCACCGTGTTGCCCAGGTCCCGCAAGTTTTTCAGGGTATTCAAAAGCTTGTGGTTGTCCCGCTGGTGCAGGCCGATGGAGGGCTCGTCCAGGATATACAGCACCCCCATCAGGGAGGAGCCGATCTGGGTGGCCAGGCGGATCCGCTGGCTTTCCCCGCCGGACAGGGTGCCGGAAGCCCGGGACAAGGTCAGGTATTCCAGCCCCACGCTTTGCAGGAAGCCCAGCCGGGATTTGATCTCCTTTAAAATGGGCGCGGCGATCATCTTTTCCCGGTCAGTCAGCTCCAGGGCGTTGATAAACTCCAGGGCTTCCGTCACAGACTTGTCGCAGAACGTGCTGATATTGATGCCCCCCACCGTGACGGCCAGGCTCTCCGGGGAAAGCCGCTGGCCGTGGCACTCGTCGCAGGGGACGGCGCTCATATAGGTTTCGATCTCCTCTTTGATCCAGCTGGAAGAGGTTTCCCGGAAGCGGCGCTCCAGGTTGTTGATGATCCCTTCAAAGGGGGCGGAATAAGTGCCCCGGCCGTACTCACTCTCCCGGTGCAGCTTGATCTTCTCCCCTTTGGTGCCGTAAAGGAGGATGTCCACAATCTCCGGGGGCAGCTCCCCGATGGGAGTGTCCAAGGAGAAGCCATAGTGTTCGGACAGGCCCTTCATATACATGGCGGCGATGGTGCTGCCCTCCATGGCCCAGCCGCTGGCCTTCAGGCCGCCCTTCTTAATGGAAAGCCGCTTGTCGGGGATGATCAGGTCCGGGTCGATCTTCATGAACACCCCCAGGCCGGTGCACTTTTTGCAGGCGCCGTAGGGGTTGTTGAAGGAGAACATCCGGGGGCTCAGCTCGTCCACGCTGACGCCGTGCTCCGGGCAGGCGTAGTTCTGGGAGAAGGTGATGTCCTCCCCGTCGATGACATTGATGACCACAATGCCCCCGGTAAGCCCCGAGGCCGTTTCAATGGAGTCCGCCAGCCGGGAGCGGATGTCCGGCTTGATCACCAGCCGGTCCACAATGATCTCAATGTTGTGCTTGCGGTTTTTCTCCAGCTGAATCTTCTCGTTTAGGTCGTAGACCAGGCCGTCCACCCGGGCACGGACAAAGCCGGACTTCCGGGCGGCTTCAAACTCCTTTTGATGCTCGCCCTTGCGCCCCCGGACCACCGGCGCCAGCACCTGGATGCGGGTCTTCTCCGGCAGAGCCAGCACCCGGTCCACGATCTGGTCGATGGTCTGCTGCTTGATCTCCCTGCCGCAGATGGGGCAGTGGGGGATGCCGATGCGGGCGTAGAGCAAGCGCAGGTAGTCGTAGATCTCCGTCACGGTACCCACGGTGGACCGGGGGTTCTTGGAGGTGGTCTTCTGGTCGATGGAAATGGCCGGGGACAGGCCGTCGATCATGTCCACGTCGGGCTTTTCCATCTGGCCCAAAAACATCCGGGCGTAGGAGGACAGGCTCTCCACATACCGACGCTGGCCTTCGGCGTAAATGGTGTCAAAGGCCAAGGAGGATTTCCCCGACCCGGAAAGCCCCGTGAGCACCACCAGCTTGTCCCGGGGGATGGTCACGTCGATGTTTTTCAGGTTGTGCTCCCGGGCGCCGTGCACCACGATCTTATCTAAACTCATGCGTAATACCTTCCCATCTATTTTTCGTTTCGCTGCAAAGGCAGCAAGCCAGCCCGCACCGGGCAATGCCCAATTCCCGTTTCATGGGACTTTCCTTTCATCCTTCCACCGGCTGGGAGGAAACCTCCACCCAAGCGGGGAAAAAGCCGCACTTCACCGCGATGCTCTGGGAGTGGATGTTGGCTGCCGCCGTGCCGTAGAAAGGCAGCTTGTCCAGCTTGACAATCCGCTGGCACAGGGCCTCCACCAGCGCTGTGCCCAGGCCCCGGCTGCGGTAGTCCGGCAGCACGTCGATGCCCACTTGCCACAGGGTTTCCCCGTCCGCGGAAGCCCCTGCCAGGGCCACCAGCTCTCCCCGGTGGAAGGCCCCCAGGGCAATCACGTCCGGCCGCAGAGGGTTTTCCTCCTCCAACAGGGCGTTGGGCCAAGCATGGTTGGGATAGAAACTTTTCAAGCTTTCCCGGTCATACCAGCGGTAAGAGAACCCCTGGGGCAGGTGGGAGGAAAACTCCCGGGCAGGCAAATACATATGGTGGGTGCCCCGCAGCTTCCAGCCCTGGGGCACAAGCAGGTCTTCCACTTGGCGGAGCCGGGGGTATTCCAGCAGCCAATGGCCTGCCTCCACCCCCTGGGCCCAAGCCTGCAAGGGCTCGCGAAGGCTCTCTTGGGCCGTGATCACCGCCCCTTTGCCGGTGGTGGCCATTTGGAAAAAGGGCGCACCCTGCTGGTACTGCCGGCGGCCAGGCAACGCTTTGGCAGCCGTGACCGTCACCCCCGGCGCAAGGAAATCCTGGGGCTGGGCGTTATAATCCAAAGCCAACTGGGCAAGGGCAGCTTCCCACACCCGGCGTTTGATAGGTTCCATACCATTCCCTCACAATCGTTTTTCAAAAGCGTATTCGAACAGCCGGGCCCCGTTCAGGAAAAACTCCCCGAACTCCCCGGGCAGCTGGGAAAAGCCCATTTTCCGGTACAGCCCTATGGCGGGCTGGTTCTCATGAGCCACAAACAGCCTCAGGTACTTGGCGCCCTGGGACTTGGCAAGCTCCCCGATCTTTTCCAAAGACTGCTTTCCCAAGCCCTGGCCGCCAAACTCCACCGCCACGCCCAACCGGTACACATACCGGGCGGGGGCGGCTTTATCCTCCCAGGGCACGTTCCCTTCCCCGTCATCGTGGTCCGGCAGGGCAAAGGCCCCGGCCAGGGCGTCCCCGGCCAAAAGCAGGTAAAACTGCCCGGCCTCGATATCCTCCCCCACCACGTCCCGGGGGTAGGTATCGCTCCAAACGTTCCAGCCTTCCCGGTCCATGCGGGCCACCAGAGCGGCGTACATCTCCTTTACAGCAGGCAGGTCGGAACGCTCTGCCCGGCGCACCTCCAACTCCATGGGTATTCCTCCCCTATCCTTTGTTTTCACACGCCCAGCCCCGTCCCAGGGGTCAGGGCTTGGGCAGCCGGCGCTTTTGACCCGGCAGGGGGCCGGCCGCCTCCAGCTCTTTGATCTTATCCCGCAAATAGGCTGCGTGCTCGAACTCCAGCAGCTTGGCGGCGGCCTTCATCTCCTTGGTGTACTTCTGGATCAGCTCCTGGCGCTCGGCAGCGGTGTAGCGCTTCTTCTTTTTGCCCTTTCCATCCTCCTTGTGGGAGGAGATCTCGATGATGTCCGCCACGTCTTTCTTGATGGTTTGGGGCGTGATGCCGTGTTCCTCATTGTACCGCTCCTGGATGGCCCGGCGGCGCTCCGTTTCGGTGATGGCCTGCTCCATGGAAGGCGTCACCTCGTCGGCGTACATGATCACCTGGCCCTGGGCGTTCCGGGCAGCCCGGCCAATGGTTTGGATCAGGCTTCTGCCGCTGCGGAGAAAGCCCTCCTTGTCCGCATCCAGAATGGCCACCAAGGACACCTCGGGGATGTCCAGGCCCTCCCGCAGCAGGTTGATGCCCACCAGCACGTCGAACTCTCCCAGCCGCAGGTCCCGGATGATTTCCATCCGCTCCACGGTATCGATATCGTGGTGCATATACCGCACCCGGATGCCGTAGCCTTCCAGGTAGCCGGTGAGGTCCTCGGCCATCTTCTTGGTGAGGGTGGTCACCAGCACCCGCTCCTGTTTCTCCACCCGCAGGTTGATCTCGGAAATTAGGTCGTCGATTTGGCCGTCGGTGGGCTTTACCGTGATCTTGGGGTCCAAAAGCCCGGTAGGCCGGATCACCTGCTCCACCACCTGGGCGGATTTTTGCAGTTCCAGGTCCCCGGGGGTGGCGCTGACGAAAACTGCCTGGTTGATGTGGGAGTAAAACTCGTCGAAGTTCAAAGGCCGGTTGTCAAAGGCGGAAGGCAGGCGGAAACCATAGTCCACCAGCATCTCCTTCCGGGCCCGGTCCCCGGCGTACATCCCCCGCACCTGGGGCAGGGTCACGTGGGACTCGTCCACAAACAGCACAAAGTCCTCGGGGAAGTAGTCGATCAGGGTGAAGGGGGCGCTGCCGGGCTCCCGGCCGGAGAGCACCCGGGAGTAGTTCTCAATACCCTTGCAGAAGCCGATCTCCTGGAGCATCTCCATGTCATAGCGGGTGCGCTGCTCGATGCGCTGGGCCTCGATGAGCTTGCCCTCTTCTTTGAAATAGGCCACCCGCTGCTCCATTTCCTGCTCAATGTCCCGAATGGCCTTGTCCATCTTCTCTTTGGGCACAATGTAGTGGGAGGCCGGGTAGATGGCGATGTGTTTCAGCTCGGAAACCGTGTCCCCGGTGAGGGGGTTGAACTCGGTGAGCCGGTCGATCTCGTCCCCGAAAAACTCCACCCGCACTGCCTTGTCCGTGGCGTTGGCCGGGAAGATCTCCACCACGTCCCCCCGGACCCGGAACTTGTTGCGGATAAAGTTCACGTCGTTGCGCTCATATTGCAGCTCCACCAGCTTTTTTAAAAGCTCATCCCGGTCGCGCTCCTGCCCGGGGCGCAGGGAGATCACCATGGTGCGGTAATCAATGGGGTCGCCCAAGCTGTAGATGCAGGACACCGACGCCACAATGATCACGTCCCGCCGCTCGGACAGGGCACTGGTGGCGCTGTGGCGCAGCTTGTCGATCTCGTCGTTGATGGCGGAATCCTTTTCTATATAAGTGTCCGTCTGGGGGATGTATGCCTCGGGCTGGTAGTAGTCGTAGTAGGACACAAAGTACTCCACCGCATTGTTGGGGAAAAACTCCCGGAACTCCGAGCACAGCTGGGCCGCCAAGGTCTTGTTGTGGGCCAGCACCAAGGTGGGGCGGTTCACTTGGGCAATGACATTGGCCATTGTGAAGGTCTTGCCCGAGCCGGTGACGCCCAAAAGCGTCTGCTCTTTCATGCCGGAGTTCAGCCCTGCCACCAGCTTCTCAATGGCCTGGGGCTGGTCGCCGGTGGGCCGGTAGCTGGACACCAGCTGAAACTTGTCCATTTGCCCTTGCGCCATATCGATTCCCCCTTTTCCAAGTTCCCGCAAAAAGCTTTGCGAACAAATATTCGGCATAATGATACACCGCCGCCGCAGGTTTGTCAACCGGACAGCTCCCCTTTTATCCTTGCCAGTTTTCAAAGGAAATAGCCTTGGGCAAGGCAACTTCTTTTAGAAAGGATCCCGGCGCCCAGGCCCCGTGAAAAAACTCCCCCCGGGAAGCCTTCCCAGAGGGAGTTTGCAGTCTGCCGGCAGTTACAGCAGGTCTCCCAAGCTCCGTTTCAAAACCGAACGCTCCTGTTCCCGGGCAGCGTTCAGCTCCTCTTGGCGCCGGGCATGGACTTCCTGTTTCACCGCGGCCAGCCAGCCGCTCTTGGCAAAGGAGAGGGTGTCTTCCCCGGCAAAGATGATGTGGTCGTTCAAAGTGGCGTCCACGCTCTCCAGGGCCATCTCCACCTGGCGGGTGGCCACGATGTCATTCCGGGAGGCCGCTGCGTTCCCGCTGGGATGGTTGTGGGCCAGCATCACGTTTTGGGCGTCGTAGGAGATGCACAGCTGCAACAGCCGGCGGATATAAATGGGCACCGAGCTGATGGAGCCCTCTGCCAGGATGTCGTTGTACAACAGGCGGCCCCGGCCGTCCAGGAGCATCAGGCCCACGGCCTCGGTGGAGCGCCCCAGGAACTTGGGCCGGAACAGATCCACGGCCGACTGGGTGTCGTACACACGCTTTAAGTCGCTGGCACTGTTTTCCAGGTAGGCCCGGGCCAGGTCCATGGTGAGATACAGATAGCGGGCAGCCTCTTCCCCCACCACCAGGGCAAGCTCCTCCTGGGGCGCCAAGAACACCCCTTCAAACCCGCCAAAGCGCTCCCACAGGGACTCTGCCCCTTGCTGGGCTTTGGTCCCCGGCAGCAAAAATCCCAACGCCTCTCCCAAAAGCCGGCGGCATCGGGCCTCTTCCGGGGAGAGGTTGGGGACAGGTTTCTTTTTCATGGCCAGGCCTCCTTTTTCTGTCACAGAACCAGCTGGTCGTACTCCACGCCCTCCAAGTCTTTCCAGGTGAACACCCCATTTTCCAGGGTCATATAGCTGTGGACGCTGCCTTCCTTGGGGATGGCCACGCTGCCGGGGTTCAAATACCAAAAGCCCAGGGAGCTGTCCTTGGCAGGCACATGGGTGTGGCCGTGGAGCAGCACATCTCCCGCCTTCAGCAGGGGCGGGTTGTCCAGGTTGTAGTGGTGGCCATGGGTGGCAAAGATCACGTGGCCCCCCTGCTCCAGCAGGCAGTAATCCGCCATCACCGGGAAGGGCAGCACCATCTGGTCCACCTCGGCTTCACAGTTGCCCCGGACACAGAACACCCGCTCTTTCAGCTGGGAAAGCTGGGCGATCACCTCTTTAGGGGCATACCCCTGGGGCAGGTCGTTGCGGGGACCGTGGTAGAGCAGATCCCCCAACAGCAGGATCCGGTCCGCGCCCTCCCGCAGGAAGGCCGAAAGCATTTGTTCACAATAAAACGCCGAGCCGTGAATATCCGAAGCGATCATCCATTTCATGAAACGCACATCCTTTCCAGATTTTTCTGCTCCCATTGTACCAGGAAATCCTTCCCCATGCAATTCCCTTTGACATTTGGGGGAAAATAGGGTAGCCTAAAAGAAAACGCCTCCCCGGGAGGCTGGAAAGGGGCACTCCTATGGAATTTCAAAAGAGCGAAGGGCGCATTTTCGCCCAGGATGAAACCGGCAAACTGGTGGCAGAGATCACCTTCCCCACGGTGGCAGAAGGCGTGGCGGACATCAACCACACCTTTGTGGATGAAAGCCTGCGGGGCCAGGGCGTGGCCGGCAAGCTGGTGCGGGCCGCGGTGGATGAGCTGAAAGCCCAGGGCCTGCAGGCCAAAACCAGCTGCTGGTACGCCGCACAATGGTTTGAGCGCCACCCGGAAGAACAGGGCCTGCTGTGGAAAGAATGAGTTTTCAAAAAGTGTTTTCCACCTGTTCACACCTTGGTCACAACCGGCGGGTATACTCTGTCTTGTAAGTTGAGAAAACAAGTTTCCATTTTTAATAAACTTCATTCTTCCTCCTCGAAAAAGCTGCCTTTTGGCAGCTTTTTCTTTTTGCCCGGTTTCCCAAGGGAGCGCTTGGCCCTTTTCAGCGGGGAAGGGGCTCTTCCGGCTCCGGCTCCAGGGACAGGGTGCCGTACACCCCGTCAAAGCCGGGCTGCCAAGCGGCTTTTCCTTGGCGCAGCAGGGAAATCCCCCGGGCCACCGGTTCCCCAGCCACAGCGGCGATGGTTTCTACAGGCGCTTCCCGCAAAACGGAAAACTCCGTCCCCAGCTGGGAAAGCAGCCGTTCATAGGCCGCCTGCACGGTCTTGGTCTGTTCCCCCCGTCCCAGGCAGGTGGAGAGCACCGTGGCCAGGGGCACCAACTTCGCAAAGGGCTTCCGGTTCTCCCGGGAGGAGCCCGGCTGGCGGCAGGCCAAGTCCTCTACCCGGTGTTCCACCCCGACGGTCAGGCGCTTCCCGCACACCGGGCACTTCCCCTGAAGCGCCCGGGTTTCCTGGGGGGAGAGCCGCACCCCGCAGGCCCGGTGGCCGTCCAGGTGGTACTTGCCCTCTTCCGGGAAAAACTCCACCGTGCCCCAAAGGCCCTCCCCCGTTTCCAGGGCGGCCTTCACCTCCGGGTAGGAAAAACCGGTTTCCAGCAGGTTGGCCTCCCGGCCCAGCTTTTGGGGGGAGTGGGCGTCGGAGTGGGACACCAGCTGCAACGCGTCCAGCTGGGGCACCCGGCCGTTCATGGGCGGGTCGGAGGAAAGCCCCGTTTCCACCGCGTGGATGTAGGAGGTCAAGTCCCCAAAGCACTCCTCCACGGAGTCGAATCCGGAAAACGCCCCCAACAGGGAGAAGTGGGGCGTCCAGATGTGGGCGGGGAGGAACACCGCCTGGGGGCAGGTCTCCAAGGTGAGCTCCAGCAGGTCGTGAGAGGAAAGCCCCAAAATGGGCCGCCCGTCCGCCTGGAGGTTGCCTATCCGCTCCAGCCGCAGGGCCAGCTTTTCCGCCGCCTCCAGGCTGGGGAGAAGGAGGACGTTGTGCACCTTTCGGGTCTTGCCCCCCTGCTTGTAGATGGAGCTGATTTCCCCCGTGACGAGAAACCGGGGCTCCCCCTGGGGCCAGGCGCTGTCCCAGGGCAGGCGGTACGCCTCCTTCAGGCGGTAGAGCCCCTCCTCCGCCGGGAGGAGCTGCTCTTGCAGCTCTTGCCGCCAGGCGGGGTGAGTGAAGTCCCCGGTGCCCACCAAAGCGATGCCCTTTTTCCTGGCCCACAGCTCCAGGTGGGGCAGGTCGCAGTCCCGGCTGGTGGCCCGGGAGTAGCGGGAGTGGATGTGCAGGTCCGCGTAAAACATAGAGCGCCTCCTGTGTGTTTTTCCCCATTATAGTATGCCGCCCGCCGGGGCGCAAGGGCGCGGATTCCCCCTTGCCTTTCCCTCGGATTTTGCTATACTAAAGATAACATAAAAGCGGCAAAAAGGAGTCTTTCCCATGGAACACAGGCTGGTGCTCCCCTCCCCAGTGGGGGAGCTGACACTCACCGAGGAAAACGGCGCCCTCACGGGGCTGTACTTTGGGGACCGCCCCGGCGGGGAGGAGGGCCCTTCCCCCCTGTTGGAGGAGGCTGCCCGCCAGCTGCGGGCGTATTTCGCCGGGCAGCGCCGGGCGTTCTCTCTGCCCCTGGCGCCCCGGGGGACGGCCTTCCAGCTGCAGGTGTGGCAGGCCCTGCAAACTATCCCCTATGGGGAGGTGCGCACCTATGGGGAGATTGCCCGGGCCATCGGCAAGCCCAAGGCCTGCCGGGCGGTGGGCATGGCCAACCACAACAACCCCATCTCCATCATCGTGCCCTGCCACCGGGTGGTGGGGGCGGACGGCTCCCTCACCGGCTACGGCGGGGGCCTGGCGGCCAAGGAGTTTTTGCTGGCGCTGGAGCAGGGCGGCCGCCCATCTTAATAGATATAGAAAGGCGCCTGGGCCGGGGGACAAATGGCAGGCCCGGCGCCACCTTCCAGCAGGTGCGGGAGGCCGCCCGCAAGGCCGGGGCGGAGGAGTTCATCCAAAAGCTGCCCCAGGGCTACGACACGGACATCGGCCCCCGGGGGGTGAAGCTCTCCGGCGGCCAGCGCCAGCGGCTCTCCATTGCCCGGGCCTTTTTAAAGGACCCGCCCATCCTCATTTTGGACGAGGCCACCAGCGCCCTGGACTCCCAAAGCGAGCTGGTGGTGCAGCGCTCTTTGGAGGATTTGGCCCGCCACCGCACCACCTTGGTGATTGCCCACCGGCTCTCCACCATCCAGGGGGCCCAGCGCATTGTGGTGCTGGACGAGAACGGCGTCTGCGAGGAGGGCACCCACCAAAGCCTGATGGCCCAGGGCGGCGTGTACGCCAAGCTGTACGCCGCCAGCTTCCAGCCGTGATACATCCAACAAAAAAGGACTGCCGGGTTTTGGCCTGGCAGCCCTTCTTTTTATCCAAAGCGCGTTTCCAGCGCCCGGTGCAAGTCCCCGGCGTACCGGGCCTGCTGGCCCTTGAGATAGCCCTTCACAAAGGGCCTCATCCACCAGCGCTTGGGCTGGACCTCCTCTGTAAAGCGCAGCCGTGTGCCGCCGCCCTGGGGGGCGAACTCCCCCACCCAGCGGCCCCGCAGGCTGCTGTTTTCCAGGCGGAACGCCCAGCGGCGGCAGGGCTCTTGGGCGGTGACGGTGAACCGGGTGGCAACGCCCGCTGGGGTGTACTCCACAAAGGCGCCGGGGCCGGTTCTCTCCACCCGGGCTATGTCCGAGCGCCAGGCGGTGTCTGTCAAATCCGTGACCACCTGCCACACCTGTTCCGGCGGGTAGGGCAACGTTGTCTGCAAGGTGGACGTGACCATGGCTCTCCCTCCTGTTGGGTGCGCGTTCTACCGGTATTGTAGCACAGCCCCACAAAAAGTGCCAGCTTCTTCGATATACCTGCCAGAAAATTTGAGAAGACCAGCTATATATAGTTGCACCTTCAACTAATTTGTGGTATGATGAAACAGCGAGAGAAGAATGAATGGCCCGGCCCGCCGGAGGCCCAGGCGCTGCGAAAGGAAGTCCGCCAATGAAAGTGATCCTGCACTACATCAAGCCCTTCATCCCCCGCATGAGCGTGGGGATCTCTATCAAGTTTATCGGCGCAGTGATGGAGCTGCTGCTGCCCTGGATTTTATCCTACCTCATCGATGACATTGTGCCCCTGCGGGACATTGGGCTCATTCTTTTGTGGGGCGGGGCCATGGTGCTGGCGGCGGTGGCGGCCTTGGTGACGAACATCGTGGCCAACCGCATGGCCGCCTGGGTGGCCCAGCACACCACCCAGGCCTTGCGCCACGACCTCTTTGAGAAAATCTCCTACCTTTCCTGCTCCCACATCGACAGCTACACCATCCCCTCTCTGGAATCCCGCCTGACCAGCGACACCTACAACGTCCACCAGATGATCGGCATGATTCAGCGCATGGGGGTGCGGGCGCCCATTTTGCTGGTGGGGGGCATCCTCATCACCCTCACCTTAGACCCGGTGCTCACCTTGGTGCTGGTGTGCACGCTGCCCTTTTTGGGGGTGCTGGTGTTCTCCGTGTCTAAGCGGGGCATCCCCCTGTACGTGGATTTGCAAAAGGGCGTGGACACCATGGTGCGCACCGTGCGGGAGACCATCTCCGGCATCCGGGTGATTAAGGCCCTGTCCAAAACCGACTACGAGCGGGAGCACTTCGCCCAGGTCAACGGGGAGCTGGTGCGCCGGGAGAAAAAGGCGGGCATCACCATGGCCCTGACCAACCCCATGATGAACCTGTTTTTAAACGTGGGCCTGACCCTTGTCATTGTGGTGGGCGCCTTCCGGGTCAACGCGGGGGTCAGCTCCGCGGGGAATATCATCGCCTTTTTAAGCTACTTCACCATCATCCTCAACGCCATGATGGCCGTCACCCGGATTTTCGTCATGTGCTCCAAGGGCATTGCCTCGGGCTCCCGCATCCAAGAGGTGCTGGAGACCCCCGAAGACCTTCACGTCACCCCCCAGCAGCCGGAGGAAAGCCCCTATCACATTGTCTTTGACCACGTGACCTTCTCCTACAACCACACCGAGCCCAACGTGGAGGACATCTCCTTCCGCCTAAAGCCCGGGGAGACCCTGGGCGTCATCGGGGCCACGGGCTGCGGCAAGTCCACCTTGATGGCCCTGCTGATGCGGCTGTACGACGCCGACGCCGGTTTGATTCAAATCGGCGGCCGGAACATCACCTCCATCCCCCTGGAGGAGCTCCACCGGAAGTTTGGCGTGGTGTTCCAAAACGACGTGGTCTTTGCCGACAGCATCTATGAGAACATCGACTTTGGCCGCCACCTGCCCCCCCAGGAGATCGAAAAGGCCGCCCGGTGCGCCCAGGCCTTGGAGTTTATCTCCGCCTTGCCCGACGGCTTCGGCCACATGCTCACCAGCAAGGGCACCAACCTCAGCGGCGGGCAGAAGCAGCGGGTGCTGGTGGCCCGGGCCCTGGCGGGCTCGCCGGAGATTTTAATTCTGGACGACTCCTCCTCCGCCCTGGACTACAAGACCGACGCCGCCCTGCGCAAGGCGCTGCGGGAGGAATACCAGGGCATCACCACCATCATCATCGCCCAACGGGTCAGCTCCATTCTCCACGCGGACCACATTTTGGTGCTGGAGGAGGGCAAGGAGCTGGGCTACGGCACCCACCAGGAGCTGCTGCGCTCCTGCCCCGTCTACCAGGACATCGCCCACTCCCAGATGGGATACAGCCAGGACGGGGCGCTGGAAGCCCGGGAAAAGGAGGTGGTCTAAATGCCAAGAGGACCCAGAGGCCCCATTGAAAAGCCCAAGGATAGGAAAAAGGTCCTGCTGCGCCTTTGGACCTACATCTACGCCCACAAGTGGATGGCCCTGGGGGCGGTGCTCCTCACGGTGGCCAGCAACCTGCTGGCTTTGCTGGGGCCCATGCTCTCCGGCGCGGCCATCGACGCCATTGGCATAGAGCCCGGCCAGGCGGACTTCCCCACGGTGTTCTTCTACTGCGGGCTGATGATTGTCTTTTACGCCGTCAGCTCGCTGCTCTCCTACATCCTGTCCATTTTGATGATTCAGCTGAGCCAGAAGATTGTCTTCCAAATGCGCCAGCAGGTGTTCGACAGGCTGACCCAGCTGCCGGTGCGCTACTTCGACGGCCACCAGACCGGCGACATTGTCAGCCGCATCTCCTACGACATCGACACGGTGAACGCCTCCCTCTCCAACGATTTGCTGCAAATCGCCGCCAGCGTCATCACGGTGGTGGGCTCCTTCATCATGATGGTGGCCATCTCCCCGGTGCTGGTGCTGGTGTTCGTCATCACCATTCCCATGTCCATTTTGTTCACCCGGTACATGACGAAAAAAGTGCGGCCCCTGTTCCACCAGCGCTCCGTAAAGCTGGGGGAGATGAACGGCTTTGTGGAGGAGGTCATCACCGGCCAGAAGACCACCAAGGCCTACCACCAGGAGGAGACCATGGTCTCCCGCTTTGATGAGCGGAACAAGGCCGCGGTGGACGCCTACTACAACGCCGACTACTTCGGCGGCATGACTGGTCCCTCTGTGAACTTCATCAACAACCTGTCCCTGTCCTTTGTGAGCATCTTTGGCGCTATCCTGTTCCTGTTTGGCCATTTGACCATCGGCAACCTGTCCTCCTTCGTGCTGTACTCCCGGCGGTTCTCCGGCCCCATCAACGAGGTGGCCAACATCATCAGTGAGCTGCAGTCCGCCTGCGCCGCTGCCGAGCGTGTGTTCCGCCTGATCGACGAGGAGGCCGAGCCCGCCGACGCCATTGACGCTGTTTCCCTGGACAAGGTGGAAGGCGATGTGGCCATGGAGCACGTGAAGTTTGGCTACGACCCCGGTAAGACCATCATCCACGACCTGAGCTTCCAGGCCCCCAAGGGGAGCCTCACCGCCATCGTGGGCCCCACCGGCGCCGGCAAAACTACGCTGATCAACTTGCTGATGCGCTTTTACGACCCGGATTCCGGCGCCATCACTTTGGACGGCCGGGACATCCAGAAGATCACCCGGAAGAGCCTGCGTCTGTCCTACGCCATGGTGCTGCAGGACACCTGGTTGTTCTCGGGCACCATCTTTGAAAACCTGGCCTACGGCAAAAAGGATGCCAAGCTGGAGGACGTGCAGCGGGCTGCCAAAGCCGCCCACATCCACCGGTACATCATGGGCCTGCCCAAGGGCTACGACACCCAGCTGGATGAAAACGGCATGAACATCTCCCAGGGCCAGAAACAGCTTTTGACCATTGCCCGGGCCATGCTGCTGGACGCCAAAATGCTGATTCTGGATGAGGCCACCTCCAACGTGGACACCCGCACGGAAATCCAAATCCAGGCGGCCATGCGGGAGCTGATGAAGGGCAAGACCTGCTTTGTCATTGCCCACCGGCTTTCCACCATCCAGAACGCCGACCGCATTTTGGTGGTGCGGGACGGCGACATTGTGGAGCAGGGCACCCACAGCGCGCTGATGGCCCAGAACGGCTTTTACGCCTCGCTGTACAACTCCCAATTCCAGTGAGGTGGACGCGTATGGAACTGCGAACAAGCCGCCTGACCATCCGCCCCCTGGAGGAGGGCGACTGGCCCGCCCTGCAGGAGATTTGGCGGGACTTTGCCCGCTCCCCCTACCACGTGTACGACAGGCCCCTGCCCACCGAC
>OLSM01001012.1_pt1 | contig 23074 bp, 21 predicted proteins | sample 1672721 | NCBI WGS metagenome assembly OLSM01 (sample SAMEA3136717, study PRJEB25190) | human gut metagenome | reverse complement strand
GGGCGGCCAGCCAGCCATGCGGCCGCCTGCGCCGGGCCCGGCGTACCGCCAGCCAGTTGTGAGCAACACACAGCCGTATCCTCCCCAGCAGGCGCGGGGGCCCCAGAGGATCGGCCAACAGCCCGTGGTGGAGTATCCGGAGCCTCCGGCGGAGGAGCTGCTGAAGGAGCGCAGCCCGGAACTGATGGAGAAGCGGGGAGATTTCTGGAAGCCGGTGGGGAAAACGGCTACCACCGTGCCCAGGGACAAGCCCAAAGCGAAAGAAAAACCTGCTGCCAGGCCAGCCGTAAAGCCGCGGAAGAATCATGTGCTGCGTGGGCTGTTGATGTTTCTGGCGGTTGCCTTTGGTGTGGGGCTGCTGGTACGCAGCGTGCTGTTTTCCGTTCGGGCGGTTCAGGTTTCCGGCAATGTCAACATGACCCAGGAGCAGGTGCTGAGCGTTGCAGGCATTGCGCTGGGAGAAAATATGTTTGAACTGGATGAGAACGAGATTGCCCGGCGCATCAATGCCAACCACTATCTGTCCTTTGAAAAACTGCGCTTGGACTGGCCCGATGGCGTGACGCTTTTTGTCCGGGAGCGCGTGCCCTGCGCATACGCCAATGCTTACGGGATGCTGTATATCCTGGCGGATGACGGCACAGTGCTGGAGGATTCCAACGATATTGACGTGTTACCCGACCTGCCCCTGGTACAGGGATTCCGGGAAGGCGACGTGGTGGTAGGCAGAAAAATTGCGCCTGATTCCTCGGAAAAGCTTGCCGCATACACGGAGCTGATTGCTGAGTTGCAGATACAGGAGTGTCTGGACCAGATTTCGGTATTAAATATCAGCGATGTGGACAATATCTTTCTTGTAACCACGGATCGCTATACGGTGCAAATAGGAGAGTGCAGCGATATACGCGCAAAGGTGGGCGCCATGCGCGCAGTGGTGGACAAGCTGCGGGAGATGGGCAACGAGGAAGGAACCATCGATGTGTCAGACGATCCGGTACATCCTACCTATATGCCATAAGCGGATTCCATGGGAAAAGAATTTGTCGCCATAAGCGAAAAAATGTAAAAAAACCCGCAAACCCAGGACCTGGGCCCTTGCATTCCATGAGAAAAAAAGGTAAAATGAAAAATGTTATGTTGGTGTGCTATGTTCAGGCGCGTCTGCTGCCAGGATTTGCGCACGCATTTGCAGAAACTTCTTCTCACAAGGGCCGGGCATGTGTTATAATAGCACATAAGGAAAAAACCGGCGGTTGCCTTGGGGAAACGGGGGTATGATCGACCTATGAAAACCACTGTGGCGGCAATGGACTTTGGGACGAGTAAAATCGTCACCCTGGTGGCCGAAAACAGCGGTAGCCAGCGTTGCGATATTGTGGGGGCTGGAATTGCACCCTATGACGGCTATTTGGAGGAAGGGTGGAACAACCCCGGCGAGCTGGATAAGGCGATCCGCGCGTCGGTGGCCGAAGCGGAGTCGCAGAGCCACCACCGTATCCGCGAGGTCAACGTGGGGGTGCCCGGCGCATTCACAAAGGTGTACGCAACGGAAGCCCGCATTGATCTCAAAGGCACCGATCCCAGAGTAACCCCTGGGGACATTAAGGCGGTGTTCAAAAAAGCGGCGGAGGATCTGGGCCAGTTCCCGGGCATCGTGGTGCACCGTTCCCCGGCGTGGTTCCGGGTGGACGATGGCAAGCGCACACTGGAGCCGGTGGGGCTGAAGGGCCGTGAGCTCAGCGCGCTGGTGAGCTTTGTGGTGGCCAACCAGTTCTTCCTGGATGAGATTAACAATCGCTTGACGGAGATGGGAATCACCGTGAGCGGTTTCTTCTCCACTCCCACGGGAGAGGCGATGCTTTATCTCCCCGAGGACGACCGGGACCGAATGGCGGTATTGATGGACATTGGCTACCTGAACACGGAGCTGATGGTGGTGGAAGGCGACGCGGTAATCTATCATGATACCATTGAGCTGGGCGGTGGCAACATTGCGGCGGAGCTGGCCCTGGGGCTGGATATTCCGCTGGAAAGCGCCGAGAAGCTCAAGCGCCAGTATGTTTATGGTATTGCCAGCACCGGCGATACCTACGACATTCCTGCGGCGGAGGGTGGCAAGCCGCTGTCCTTCCCCAAGGAAAAGGTGGCGGAAATTATCGAACCGCAGGTGGACAAGATTGCCGATGCCATCAAGTCCTCGCTGGAGGAGAGCGGTATTCGCCTGGGCAACTGGAGCAATTTCTACTTGACCGGCGGTGGATTGAGCTTTAACCGGGGAGGAAAGGATTACCTTTCCAGCCGCCTGGAGCGCCCGGTGCGTGAAACGCCCAAGCGTACCACCAAGCTGAACAGCCATGCCTATTCCAGCACGCTGGGGCTGATGGATCTTATCATTGACACCATCGAGCAACAGCATCAACCCTCCGCGGGTGTGGGCGGAGCAATCAAGGATTTCTTCCGCAGCCTGCTGGGCGGCTGACATACGGTGCTTGACGGAACAACGATGCATGATAAGTCAGGGGGATGAAACGTGATAGAGTTTCAGAATGAAGATCAGACGACGTTTGCGTCGATTAAGGTTGTGGGATGCGGCGGCGGCGGTAACAACGCCGTAAACCGCATGGTAGACGCCGGACTGCGGGGGGTGGAGTTTATCTCCATCAACACGGACCGGCAGGCGCTGGCGCTGTCCAACGCCAATACCAAAATACAGATCGGCGAAAAACTGACCAAAGGCTTGGGCGCCGGTGCGGTTCCGGAGGTGGGCCGCCGGGCTGCTGAAGAGAGCCGGGAGGAAATTGCCCAGGCGCTGAAAGGGGCCGATCTGGTCTTTGTCACCGCGGGTATGGGCGGCGGCACGGGCACCGGCGCGGCGCCCATTGTTGCGGAGATTGCCCGTGACCTGGGGGCGCTGACCATTTCCGTGGTTACCAAGCCCTTCGCCTTTGAAGGCAAGCAGCGTATGAAAAATGCCGAAATGGGCATTTCCGATCTGAAGCAGCGGGTGGATACCCTGGTGGTGATCCCCAACGACCGGCTGCTTCAGGTGGTTTCCAAGGGCACGACCATGCTGGAGGCCTTCCGCATTGCGGACGACGTGCTGCGTCAGGGTATTCAGGGCATTAGCGATCTGATTGCCGTGCCTGCACTGATTAACCTGGACTTCGCGGACGTGAAGACCGTTATGGAATCCGGCGGCATGGCCCATATGGGTATCGGTACCGGCAAAGGTGAGAACCGCATGGTGGAGGCGGCCAAGAACGCCATCTCCAGCCCGCTGCTGGAGACCAACATCGATGGTGCCCGCGCGGTGCTGATTAACATCACCGGCGGTGAAGATATCAGCATTGTGGATATCAACGAAGCGGCTAACCTGGTGATGCAGGCGGCTGACCCTGACGCGAACATTATCTTCGGCGCTGGCATTGATGACTCCATGGGCGATGAAGTGCGTATTACGGTCATTGCCACCGGCTTTGAAAAGACGCCCTTCCCGCCCCGCGAGCCGGTTAAAAAGCCTCGCGACCTGGAGAAAGAGCGCCTCTTCGGCTCCAGCTACGCCAGTGGCACTACCTTCGGGTCCTTTGCTGCCGGTGGGCGTCCTGCTACACCGGGGGCTGGCGACTATGAGGAAGACCAATACGGCAGCGGCTATGGTGCGCAGAACACCAATGGCGAGGGAGAGATTCCCGGATTTGTCAGCACGGGACGTCCTACGCCCATGGGTGTACCTTCACCTGCGGCAGGTGGCTTCCAGACGGGCTTTAACAACGGTTATACGCCCGGAAACTATAATGGCTATACACCTGCTCCTCCGCAGCAGAATGGGTTTGGCGGCTTTGGCAATGGCTATGTGCCGCAGCAAACCACGCAGTATACGCCCACATTCCCGGCCAATCAGCAGGGAATGAACCAGGGCAATCCCATGGGCAGCGCACCTGCTGTGCCTCCGGCGCAGCCTCCGCAGCCTTCTGCCATGGAAAAGGACGAGCTGGGTGTGCCCGCTTTCCTGCGGCGGAAAAAGTAAAACAGGATTGCTTTGAAAAGGCGCTGGGAGAAAAAGAAAAAATAACGGGCGATACCCGGCGAGAAGCTGGGTATCGCCCATTTTCATGCCCGACGGTGCGTAAACAGAAAAAAACCGCCCTGGGGCGGTGCGGTATGCTGGAAAGAGCCAGTACGGTGAAGCGTGCAAGGAGGTTGTTCATGAAGATTCGGCGGTGCATACTATGGAGCTGCGTGCTTCTACTGCTGTGTGCCGGGGCCTGCGCAGAGGACAGGATCATTTTTGATCCGGCAGATTTGCCGCAGCAAGGCGCGTTCTATCCGCTGGAACGGCTGGGGATTCAGCTTTTTCTGCCAGAAGATTGGCAGGCCGTAGATGTTCCCCAGGAGATGCAAGCCCAAAACCTGGAAGCGTTTTTCCTGAGCCAGGAAAGCGGACAGACCATGGCGGTGACATATGGTACCCTGATTACCGATGCCCAAGGCCAGGCGGTAACGGAGCTATCGACGCTTACGGGAATGTTCCAGCAGGCTGGATACGTGGATGCCCACGAGGCGGTGATCAATGGCCTACCGTGCATGATCTATTCCTCGGCTGCGGAGGACGTGATGGGTGCGTATTTTCTTACTCAGGGAGAAAAACTATTGGCAGTTCACATTTCACCCATGGCGGGGCAGGCAAATTATGCCCTGGCGCAGGGATTGCTGTCCTCCATCATGGCTGTGGACGTGCCCTGAACATCTGCACCTGCACAGGCGAAGAGATGATGGAACAGTACTGGGGTGATTTGCGGGTAGGTGAGGGCAGCGGGAAGGGCATCGAACTGCCGGACCTCGGCCATCTCACTCTCCGGAAGCGGACCCAGGCGATGAATGACGGCACGGAACACCATGCCGTTGGCCCAGTCATCCGTTCCTTCCTCTCCAGCCCAATAGTCGCACAGGGGCTGGATGTCAAAGCCCACCGCGCCGGACTCTTCGAATAGCTCGCGTTTGGCGGCATCCAAGGGCTGCTCTCCGGCTTCAATATGTCCTCCCTGCGTTTCCCAGGTTTTACGGCATTTGTGGCGGCTGAGCAGAATTTTTCCCTGGTATTCCGACAGGACGACCACATATTTGTAGCTTTTCAGGGAACCGGTGGGGTAGATTTTGCAGGTCATGATACCAGGTTACCTCCTTGTGTGGGTTCAACCGGTAAAAGTAGTATGAAAACGCCTCTTCTCGCATTGCGGCTAAAAGAGGCGCTTTTTTGTTACAGCTTCAAAACGCTTACTCCTGGGAAGGAGCGCCAACGGGGCAGGTGGAGGCGCAGGCGCCGCACTCGATGCAGGTATCAGCATCGATGACGTACTTGCCATCACCCTCGGAGATGGCAGAAACGGGGCACTCGGACGCGCAGGCGCCGCAGCAGATGCAATCGTCAGAAATCTTGTATGCCATGGTGGATTCACCTCCTTGACCATTGGATCACGCCGGGGATTGTGTCCGCCGGCATGTGCATATCATACCATGTATATGCCTATATTGCAAGGGCGACGGGAAGATTTTGCTTAAGCGCGCGCTGACGGCTCCATGATTCGCTTACGGATTTCCTCCATTTTCGCGTCCAGGCAGGCGCTTACTTCCGCGCAGTCGCGAAGTTCCCGGGTGAGCTCTTCGGTGTTGGCAATGTCTTTTTTGTACTTCAACTGATGCTCCAGGCTGGCCCAGAAGTCCATGGCGATGGTGCGAAGCTGCACTTCCACCTTCATCATGCGCTTTTCCTGCGCCAGGAAGATGGGCACCTCCACAATCAGGTGCAGGCTGCGGTACCCATTGGGCTTGGGATGCTGGATATAATCCTTGCGCGCCAGCAGGCGGATATCATCCTGCTTGAGCAAGGCGTCTGCCAGCATGTAGACGTCCTCGGGAAAAGAACATACCACCCGTACGCCGGCAATGTCATTGAGCTTGGCCTCCATGGCGTCAGGATCGCTCAGGGAAATGCCTTTGCGCTGCAGCTTTTCAATGATGCTGCCAAAGCTCTTGAGCCGGGTTTTGATGGAGCTGATGGGATTCCGGTCATATTGCAGGGAAAATTCTTCATTGAGCACGTTGAGCTTGGTTTCAACCTCCATCATGGCGCAGGTATAATAGGCCATCAGCTTGCGGAAGGGAGAGGATGCCTCCCGCATCAGCTTGAGCGCATTGCTTACAAACTGATCGCGAACGTTATCGGGCATGAGCTCGATGGCCTGCTGAAGCATGAGTGCATTTTTGTTTTGTTCGTTGTTCACGGTTTGTTTCCTTTCCAGAAAATAGATATGCAGGGAAAATGATCGTCAGGAATCGATGCTTTCCAGCAGCTCCCGAACTTTCTGTGTCATGCGGCGCAGCTCCCGGTTCGCAAAGCCACGGCAACGGGGGAGGGCCTCCAGAAAGCGGCGGGTGAGGTTGAATAGCTCCTGATAGGCAGGGCTTTCGTGGGACTCGGGAGCCTTCCCCTTTTTGCGGCGCTGCGGGGAGGCTTCGTAAATCCATTTTCTCAGCCCCAGGTCATAAACGGAGCCGCTATATGGCGCCTGGGCCTGTGCCTGAAAGCGTTCCACAAGCAGCTGGGCAAAGGTGGTGCAGGCGTGGTCGTCTCCATGGTTGACAAAAACCTGCGCCGGCTTTTGAGAAAAGCTGGCATACCAATCCAGCAAGCCTTGCTGGTCGGCGTGGCCACTGACGCCGGGTAAGGTTTGCACCTCTGCGTTTACGGCTACCTCATCCCCAAAGAGCTTGACGGATTTTGCACCGTCGTACAACATACGCCCAAGGGTCCCTTGGGCCTGATACCCCACAAAGAGCACCGTACATTCCGGGCGCCACAGGTTGTATTTCAGGTGATGGCGAATGCGGCCTGCGTCACACATGCCGCTGGCGGAAAGAATGACCTTGGGGGTGGTGTCAGAGTTCAGCGCCTTGGATTCATCGGCGGATACAGTGGTGTACAGGCCGGGGAAGGTAAGGGGATTGTCGCCGGCCGCCATGACCGCACGGGCTTCTTCATCCAGACAGTCAGTTTGGCACTGAAGAAAGACGGAGGTGGCCTCATTGGCCAGGGGACTGTCCACATATACAGGGAAGTCCGCGTGACCGTGTACCATCCCCTGTGCCTTGATTTCCCGGATAAAATAGAGCATTTCCTGGGTGCGTCCCACGGAGAACGCGGGAATGACCACGTTTCCCCCGCGGTCCAGCGTTCGCTGGATTACATCGGCCAGAAAAGCCACGCTGTTGGCTTGGGAGCGCTGCTCGTGCAAACGGTCGCCATAGGTGGACTCGATTACCAGATAGTCCGCCCCATCAACGGCCTGCGGGTCCTTGATAATGGGCTGATTGCGGTTGCCCACATCTCCGGAAAAGACGATCTTCCTTTCTACCCCGCCTTCCTTTAGCCATAGCTCAATGGCGGCGCTGCCCAGCAAATGGCCGATATCGGTGAAGCGGACGTCTACGCCTTCGGTGATGGGAAACCGTTCGCCATACCTGCAGGGATGAAACAGGGGAAGGAGACCCTCCACATCCGTCAAGGCGTAAAGCGGTTCCACCGCCGGCTTGCCGGCACGCATGGCCTTTCGGGTCTGGTATTCCGCTTCAGATTCCTGGATATGGGCGCTGTCCTTGAGCATGATATTGCACAGGCTACAGGTCTCTGCGGTGGCATACACCGCCCCGCGGAAGCCTTGCTTATACAGCAGGGGAAGCATGCCGGTGTGATCGATATGCGCGTGGGTAAGCAGCACAAGCTCGATTTTTCCCGGCGCCACGGGGAAAGGGGCGGAGGCAAAATCGTTTTCCCCCTGCTCCATACCATCGTCAATCAGGATGTACCGGCCGTTGACTTCCAGCAGGGTGCGGCTGCCCGTTACATCATGGTTGGCCCCAAGAAACGTCATTCGCATGAAAACGGCCCCCTTTTTTACGCTGTCAACATCATCTATATTATTATTTTATGTTATCCTTGCATGAATGTCAAATGAGCAAATTGTGAACAGCGCAGACGGGAAAGAGGGCAAAGGCAGCCACAAGAGGTCAATCCTCCACTTGGCCGCTTTCAAACTGGGCCCGGTACATGGCGGCATAGACGCCGTTTCGCTGGAGCAGCTCCCGGTGTGTACCGCTTTCCACAATGCGCCCCGCCTGCATGCATACAATCTTGTCGGCCCCCACAATGGTGGAAAGCCGGTGGGCGATCACAAAACAGGTGCGGCCCCGCATCAGCGCCAGCATGGCATCAGCGATGATCTTTTCCGTTTGGGTGTCCACGTTGGAGGTGGCCTCGTCCAGGATGAGCATAGGGCTTTTCACCAGCATGGCCCGGGCGATGGTAAGCAGCTGCTTCTGTCCCTTGGAAATATTTCCGCCGTCGCCGGTAAGCAGGGTATCGTACCCTTGCGGCAAAGAGAGGATGGTTTGGTGGATGTGAGCGGCTTTGGCGGCGGCAATCACATCGTCACGGGTAACATCCTGGGCGCCGTAGGCGATGTTCTCATAAATGGTGCCTTCAAAAAGCCAGGTATCCTGCAAAACCATGGTATACTGCCGGCGCAGGCTTTGCCGCTGATAGGCGCGAATGTCCCGGCTGTCCAGCATGGCCGCGCCCTGGGTAACGTCGTAGAAGCGCATGAGCAGGTTAATCAGCGTGGTCTTGCCACAGCCGGTTGCGCCCACAATGGCCACCACCTGCCCGGGAGATACATCCAGGCTGATGTGGTGGAGAATTTCCTGCCCCGGTTGATATCCAAAGCAGATGTCCCGCAGGGAAACTGCGCCCTGACAATCGCGCACCGGCAGTGCGTCGGGGGAATCGGCGGGTTCGGGCTCTGCGTCAATCAGGGCCAGCACGCGCTCCGCAGCCGCCAGGGCGGACTGCAATTCGCTAATCAGGTTGGCAAACTCGTTAATGGGACCGGAGAACTTGCGGGAATACAGCACGAAGGAGGATATGTTTCCCAGGGAAATACTGCCGCCCATGTACATCAGCGCACCGAAGAGACTGACCAGCGCCAAGGATAAATTGCTTAGAAAGTTGACCGTGGGGCCGGTGACGGAGCCGAAGGCATCGGCGTTATAGTTGGCTTCCACCGCCGCGTTGCTCTTTTCCTCAAACTGAGCCTGGAAGATGTCCTCACGGCCGTAGGCCTTCACGGTTTTCAGTCCGCTGACCATCTCCTCCACGTATCCGTTCATTTCCCCCAGGGTGCGGCTGCGGGCACGGTAAAGCGGACGAACCCGCTTGGAACGATAACGGGTGAAGATGAGGGAGAGGGGAATGGTTACGGCGAACACCAATACCAGCAAGGGCGACAGCGCCAGCATCATGTACAGGGAGCCGCCCACGGTGATGAGACTGGACAGCATCTGGGTCAGGTCGTTGGAAAGGGAAGCGTTGACGGTATCCACGTCATAGGAGTAAACGGAGATCACGTCACCGGTCTGGTGCGTGTCAAAGAAACTGACAGGCATCTCGCCCAGGCGCTGAAACAGATCCTTGCGCATTTGATAAACCACGCTGCGGCTGAGGCGCACCATCAGCCGGGCCAGCAGATAGCTCATCAGCGCTGAGGCCGCGGCGCACAGAATCATCAAAAGCACATAGCGAAGTACCACCGGAAAATCCACGTTGCCGGGAATAATGGCATCAATGGCCGCGCCGGAAAGCCGCGGGGAAACCAGGGACAGTATGTTGCCCGCCACGGAAAGCACAACGGCCAGAACAATCAGCCAAAGATGGGGACGGAAATATTGGAACAGGCGGCGCAAGACCTGCGTCGGACGGCGCTTGGGGCGCTCAAAGGCTCCACCGGGTCCACGATTCATATGGCCTCGACCTCCTCTCCCACTTGCAGGTGGTACAGTTCGCGGTACATGGGGCAGGTACGCATCAGTTCCTCATGGGACCCCAGGCCCACCTGCTGCCCCTGGTCCAGGACAAGAATTTGATCGCAATCCCGCACGGCGGTAACCCGCTGTGCCACAATCACCGTCGCGCTGAGCCCCTTGCGCTGCTTCAAGGCCCGGCGAAGATCTGCATCGGTTTTATAGTCCAAGGCAGAGGAACAGTCGTCCAGCAGCAAAATTTGCGGATTTCCTGCCAGGGCGCGGGCGATGAGCAGGCGCTGCTTCTGCCCGCCGCTTAGGTTGGAGCCGCGGGACGTAAGCATGGCATCAAAGCCGTCTTCCTTTTGCAAAATGAAATCGGCCTGGGCTGTCCGGGCAGCCTGATGGACGGAATCAGCGCTGATTTCCCGGCCAAAGCGGATATTGGCGTCAATGGTATCGGCCATGAGAAAATCGCTTTGGAGCACCACGCCAATGCGGCTGCGCAGGGCATCGTTGTCCAGGCTGCGCAAGGGTACCCCGGAGAGCAGGATCTCTCCCTCATCCGGGTCGTAGAAGCGCTGCAACAGGCTAAGCACCGTGGTTTTACCGCTGCCCGTGGGTCCGATGATCCCCAGGGTACCGCCGGGCTGTACGGTGAAGTTCAGCGGCCCAAGATCGGTGTGCACCTTATTATAGGAAAACCGGACATCCCGAAAACGGATTGCGCTCTGATCTTTTTGCACGGGCGCTGGCACAGGGGTAAGCTCCACAGGCGCGGTGAGAACCTCTTCCACGCGGCGGGCGCTGGCCGCACCCTTGGAGTAGAAGGTGAAGATTCGGGAGATCATCAGCAACGCATTCAAAATAATGGTGAAATAGCTTAGAAAGGCGATAATTTTGCCCGGCTGGGTCAGGCCGTATTGTACCCGCACGGCACCTACCCAGATCACCACCGCCAATCCGGCGCTGAGCAGAAAGTTCATCACCGGGCCGGTAAGGGCCATGGTGTTGGCAGCCTTCGCTTCCCGCTGCATGTTATCCCGGCTGATTTCGTCAAAACGGCGGCGTTCCCAGTCTGTTTTGGAAAGCGCCTTGATGACCCGGGCGCCGGTCATGTTTTCCTGCACCTTGCGTACCAAACGGTCCAGACTTTGCTGGGAAGCCTCGTACAAGCGTACACCGTGGCGGGAGGCGTACACCATGGTGATGCCCAGCAGCGGCAAGGTGGCAATGAGCACCAGGGAAAGCACCGGCTCCAGCGTCAGCGCCACCAGGATGCCGCCCAGCAGCAGCATGGGCGCACGTACGCCCAGGCGTTGCATGCGGTCAATCATTTGGTGAACATTATAGATGTCGCTGTTGATGCGGGACATCAGGGATGGCACGGTGAAATGATCCACCTGGGCACAGGAAAGATGCATGGTCTTGTGGTACAGGTCAGAGCGCAGGCGGCGGGTAATATCCCGGGAAGTGGCGCAGGACATATAGTTGGCGATGGCATTACCAGCCAGTGCCAACAGAGAGCAAAGCACCATGAGCCCGCCCCGCAGCCACGCGCCTTGAAGATCACCCACGGCGGCACAGTCATCCAGTATGGAGGAGAGCAGCCAGGGCAAGTAAAGCTCTATCACTGTGCCGCCGATTTTGATCACCATGGTCAGGCCGATCCTGGAGAGCTTGGGGCGGATATACTGATAAACTGTGCGCATCAGTCCTGCCCCCTTTCCGTGGCCCATGCCTCAGCGCGGTCCGCCACACGGTTGAGCAGCGCGAGCAAGGTATCCGCTTCCTGGGGGGAAAGGCTGGCAGTAAGATAGTCGCTCCATTCCGTAAGCATCTGATGCAGCTGTGGAATGACTGCCTCCGCCTTGGGCGTGGGATAGACCCGCAGGGCACGGCGATCCTGGGAACAAGGGGTGCGGGTAATCCAGCCGTTTGTCTCCAGGGCAGCCAGCTTTCGGGCAACGCTGCTCTTGTGAACATGAAGGCCTTGCGCCAGCTCCTCCTGGGTTTGCCCCGGCTGACGGCAAATGCGCAGAATATACGGCACCTGGCAGCCGGATAAGCTGGTGTCATCCAGCTGCGTATCACGGTACAGATTGGTACAACGGTTAATAATATTGATGGTACGTGTCAATATCTCCATGGCCGTCTCCTTGTGTATTCAGTTGCTAGATCAACGATTGCGTGCGCAACCATTTTATAAAAAGGAAAGCAAAATGTCAAGTCATTGGAAGGAAAAATATGGAAACAGCAAAGGGCGTGCAGCCACAGCCCTTGCTATTAGAATATGCTTAAATTTCCAATATACATTGACAGATGAGGTATCTATAAATATAATGTATCTCGGAGGTGAGCCTATGGCGTTGACGGCGGATATTCTGCGGGGATATACGGACACCATCATCCTACGCCAGCTTGCGGCAGGCGACAGCTATGGCTACCAAATCAATAAGCAAGTGGCGCGAATAACAGACGGAATTTTTGAGATGAAGGAAGCGACGCTTTACACGGCCTTTCGACGGCTGGAAGGCGCTGGACTAATCCGTGCCTACTGGGGCGATGAGCAAAGCGGAGCGCGGCGGCGGTACTATGCCTTGACCGAAAGCGGCCGGGAACGGCTGCGTCAGGACTGCCTGGCATGGCAGGAAACCCGACGGCTGCTGGACAGGCTGCTGGAACCATGACCCATACCGGATTGTGTCTGAAAAAATAGGAGGAACAGCGTATGAACGAAACTGTAAAGCGCATTGTGGAGATACTATTTCAGGATACGGAAATGACCGAAGAAGTGCAGGCCATGCGGGACGAACTGATGGATAACTGCCAGCAGCGATATGAGGACCTGGTTGCCCAGGGGCGCAGCGAGGATGAAGCCATCGCCCTGGTGGTGGAGAGCCTCAAGGGTATGGAAGAAGTCATTGGCGCCTATCCGCGGTCAAGAAGTGCAGCGTCCCATGCCCAGGAAACGGATGAAGACGGCAGGGAACTGTATTTCCCCGCGGCGCAGGTAAAGCGGGTGGACGTTAACCTGCTCTCTCAGGATATAGCCCTGGTACCAGGACAAGGCGACCAGGTGGTAGTTCACTTGAAGGGAAAGGAAGGCATCCATCTGAACGCGCGGCTGGCAGGCGAAACCCTGTACATTACCCGGCAGGATGAAAACGCGGGAAAGGGTTCACGATGGTGGGGATGGGTATGGTTCTTTTCCTGGAGGGAAGAGGTGGAGGTGGAGCTTCCGGCTTCCTGCTGCCCCAGGCTAACCGTACATACCACCAGCGGCGATTTGCGGATGCGGGACATCGCGGTTCAGGATGTACGCCTGGACACCATGAGCGGGGACATTACCCTACAGGTGGACCCGGCGCACCGCATGCGGGAGGTAATGCTCAAGAGCACCTCGGGGGACATCAACGTGGCATGCAGTGCGGAGCGCATGGAGTTTCAAAGCATGAGTGGGGACGTGACTTTCCGCGGAGATTGTCCTGAGCTCACAGCCCAGTCCATCAGCGGAGATGTGGACCTGCAGGGGTGCTTTGAACAGGCACGAATGAAGTCCACCAGCGGTGATATATGCCTTGAGGAACAGGGCCATGCCCTGCGCCAGGTGGATGCGAAAACCACCAGCGGGGATGTGGACATCCGCTTGCCCAAAGATACGCCCAGCGTTCATTTCACGGGAAAAAGCAGCGTAGGTGACATACGCAACCACTTCCCGGATTTGGGCATGGAAAATAGCGTATGCATCAACGCGCAAACCACCAGCGGAGACGTAAAAATCCGCTGAAACACAACAAGAGCCGTGTTTCCGTCGGGAAGCACGGCTCTTGTTTGCATGCGTGTCATTTATAAATGAAGAAGTTACACTCCAATCTGCCATTGTACAGCCGGCGCACCTTGTCTGCACGGCGGCCATAACAGCGCTCAAAGCCCGGGTGGCTGGATATGGCGCAGAGGGACCAACCGGGATGACGCTCCTTGAGCCGGCGCAGCTCCCCGTAGAGCCGCTCGCAGCTTTTGCGGTCACTAAGCCGCTCGCCATAGGGCGGGTTGGCGATAAACACTCCTTCCGTACCGGATAGCTGCAAGGTTTCCAGTGGCTGCTGGGTCAGGGTAATGCGTCCGCCCAGCTGCGCTTGCACTATGTGCCGCTTGGCCAGGGTCAGCGGCTCCTGATCGATATCTGAGCCGCTCAGGTCATGGATGCGCTCGGGATCGTAGAGCTCCCGCGCTTGCGCGCGCAGGGCATCGGCTTCCGCCTGCGAAAAGAAAGAGAACTGCTCCATGGCAAAGGGACGGAAAAGCCCCGGCGCCCGGCGGGCCTGCTTAAAGGCAGCCTCGATGAGCAGCGTTCCCGTGCCACAGCAAGGATCATGCAGGGCAAGGCCGGGCCGCCAGGGTGAAATCTCCAGCAGAGAGGCGGCCAATGTCTCCCGTAGCGGCGCTTCACCGTTCCAGGTGCGATAACCGCGGCGGTTCAGCGCATCCCCACAGGCATCCAGGGTGATGCGCGCCACGTCCCCGTGCAGGGCCACATCGATGGGATAACTGACCCCGGTTTCCGAAAGCCAGTCCACATGCCAGGCGTGACGCAACCGCTCCACAATGGCTTTTTTGGTGATTGCCTGGCAGTCACGCACGCTCATCAGCTGACTGCGGGCGCATTTTCCGGTGACGGGAATACGGGCGTTTCGGGGCAGAAACTCCTCCCATGGGACGGATTTCACCAGCTGAAACAGCTCCTCAAAGGTACGGGCCTCCGACTGTGCCAGCACAAGCAATACCCGGTCCGCACTGCGCAACCACAGACAGGCCCGGAAGGCATCGCCGGGAGAGCCCACAAAGGCAGCGCCACCATTCTGCGCCAGCACATCGCGCATGCCCAGTCGCTTCAGTTCTGCGGCTACAATGCCTTCCAGCCCAAAGGCGGCAGTGGCAAACCAGTGTAGTTCATTCAATCGCATGGGATGGCTCCTTCCGTGCCGGACAGTATCTCCAGGGCCAGCGCCTTGGGGCGGCGCATGGCGGTGGGAATCGGCAACGCGTTGATTTCATTGGTAGTAGCGAATTGATACCCCGCAGGGGCTGTACCGGAAGCATGCAGCAGGTGAAGGCGCATTTCCCACACCTGATGGGTAAACACGTGCCTGGCAGGGCCCAGCGGGCGGATATACGTGCAGCTGAGCCCAAGGGAACGTTTAAGCGCCTTTACCAGCTGCGCGGGCGTTTTTTCACCCTCCAGCAAAGGGAAAACCCATAGCCCCTGCAACAGGTTCTCCGTCCGCTGACGCAGAAGCATGCGGTTCTCCTGCCGGAGAAGAACAACATCATAAGGAAGAAGCCGCGGAGGTGTGGAACGGCTTTTATGGGGAAGCTCCTCCGCGTCGCCCGTAGCATAGGCGTTGCACAGGGACGCCAAGGGACAGCGGGCGCAGTCCGGCGTACCGGGACAGCAATGGGATGCGCCCAGGTCCATCAGCGCCTGATTAAAGTCTCCGGGGCGCTGGGGCGGTATCCAGGATGCGGCGGTTGCGGCAATCTGCCGGGCCACGGAGGGAACCGCCACGTCCTCCCGGATACCGGCCACCCGGCTGACCACGCGGATAACATTGCCGTCCACCGCGGAGCAGGGAATGCCGAAAGCAATGCTGGCAATGGCCCCCGCTGTATAGGGACCGATACCGGTGATGCGCCGCAGCGCTGCTGGATCGGCAGGCAAGCGGCCGCCGTAGGCGTCCATGACCTGCTGCGCGCCACGGTGCAGGTTTTGCGCACGCCGGTAATAGCCCAATCCCTCCCAGCATTTGAGCACGTCCTCCAGGGGCGCTTGCGCCAGTGCGGCCAGGGAGGGAAAGCGTGCCATAAACCGCGGAAAGTACGACCGTACGGTTTCCACCCGGGTTTGCTGAAGCATGGTTTCCGAGACCCATATGGCGTAGGGGTCTTGTACGCCGCGCCAGGGAAGCTCCCGGTGAAAACGGTCGTACCAGGGCAGCAACAAGTGCCCGATTTCTTCCATAAGGTAGATCCTCCTTCAATAAAGCGGTATTATTCTACCATGAAAAGGCAGCTAAAAAATAAGAAAAATCAAAAACATAAGAAATAATCTGAAAACAAAATAAAATATTTGAAATAAATAGATATTTGCTTGTAAACGTGAATTTCAAGCGAATTCATGCGTTTTTCGGAAAGTTTCCGCTTGCATGGTTTTACCAAATGCATTACACTAACAACGTTCGATGTTAGCACTCACGTCCATTGAGTGCTAACAGACCAAGCGCAAGGATTTTAAGGAGGAATTTCACAATGACCGTGAAGCCTTTGGGTGACCGCGTAGTCATCAAAAATGTAGAAGCAGAGGAGACGACCAAGTCGGGCCTGATCCTCACCAGTGGCGCCAAGGAAAAGCCGCAGATGGCGGAAGTGCTGGCTGTGGGCCCCGGCGGTATGGTGGACGGCAAGGAAGTCACCATGCAGGTGAGCGTGGGTCAGAAGGTTATTTACAGCAAGTACGCCGGCACCGAAGTTAAGATTGACGGCGAGGAAATCATTATTGTACGCCAGAGCGACATCCTGGCTGTGGTGGAGTAAGCTGATCCACCAAAATTGTATTGCTTAAAGGAGTGTAATAAAAATGGCTAAGCAAATTCAGTATGGCGAGCAGGCTCGCCGCAGCCTGGAAAAGGGCGTAAATGCCCTGGCGGATACCGTAAAAATCACCCTGGGACCCAAGGGCCGTAACGTGGTGCTGGACAAGAAGTACGGCGCTCCGCTGATCACCAACGATGGCGTGACCATCGCCAAGGAAATCGAGCTGGAAGACCCCTTTGAAAACATGGGCGCTCAGCTGGTGAAGGAAGTTGCCACCAAGACCAACGATGTGGCCGGCGACGGCACCACCACCGCAACCCTGCTGGCCCAGGCCATCATCCGTGAAGGCCTGCGCAACCTGGCTGCCGGTGCCAATCCCATGGTGCTGAAGAAGGGCATTGAGGCTGCTACCGAAGCGGCTGTGGCGGGTCTGCGCGAGCAGAGCCAGCCTGTGGCCGGCAAGCAGTCCATCGCGCAGGTGGCTGCCATTTCTGCCGCCGATGATACCATTGGCAAGCTGATCTCCGACGCCATGGAAACCGTTGGCAACGACGGCGTGATCACCGTGGAGGAGAGCAAGACCATGACCACCGGCATGACTACCACCGAGGGCATGCAGTTTGACCGTGGCTATGCTTCCGCCTACATGGTAACCGATACCGACAAGATGGAAGCCGTTCTGGACAACCCGCTGATCCTGATTACCGACAAGAAGATCAGCAACATCCAGGAGCTGCTGCCCCTGCTGGAGCAGGTGGTGCAGTCCGGCAAGAAGCTGCTGATCATCGCTGAGGATGTGGAAGGCGAAGCGCTGAGCACCCTGGTGCTCAACAAGCTGCGCGGCACCTTTACCTGCGTGGCCGTCAAGGCGCCTGGCTTTGGCGATCGCCGCAAGGAAATGCTCCGCGATATCGCTATCCTGACCGGTGGCCAGGTAATTACCGAGGAACTGGGCCTGGAGCTGAAGACGGCTACTATGGATATGCTGGGCCAGGCTACCCAGGTAAAGGTGGACAAGGACAATACCACCATCGTTGGTGGCGCCGGCAGCAAGGAAGAGATTGATGCCCGCGTGGCGTCCATCCGCTCCCAGATTGCCGATACTACTTCCGACTATGACCGTGAGAAGCTCCAGGAGCGCCTGGCCAAGCTGGCTGGCGGCGTGGCGGTGATCCAGGTCGGCGCTGCCACCGAAGTGGAAATGAAGGAGCGTAAGCTGCGCATTGAGGATGCTTTGGCGGCTACCCGCGCGGCAGTGGAAGAGGGCATCGTGCCCGGCGGCGGCATTGCGCTGCTGAACGTTATTCCCAAGGTGCAGGCGCTGCTGAGCAACTATGCTGGCGATGCCAAGACCGGTGTGCAGATCATCCTGCGTGCCCTGGAAGAGCCCATCCGTCAGATTGCGGCCAACGCCGGCATCGACGGCAGCGTGATCGTGGAGAACATCAAGAACGCCAAGAAGCCCGGCTATGGCTTCGACGCGCTCAAGGGTGAGTATGTGGACATGATCGAGCGCGGCATCATCGATCCTACCAAGGTAACCCGCTCTGCGCTGCAGAATGCGGCCAGCGTGGCGGCCATGGTGCTGACCACCGAGTCCCTGGTTGCGGATATTCCCGCTCCCGAACCCGCGGCTCCTGCCGGTGGCGCGGGCGGCATGGGCGGCATGTATTAAGCCGTCTGCAGGTGCAGAAAAATTCAAAATAGAAGAGGCGCTGTCGCGGTGCAAAGTCACTGCGGCAGCGCCCTTTTTTTATGCGTCAGCCCATGCGCCCTGTATCGGGAAGCATTACCGGCGGCGCCGAATCCAACGGAGAAGCCATTCCACCGCTAGGATCAAAGCGTAGAAACCTACCCAGCACAGGAAACTGACAAGACGGATGTCCGGGGTCTGCACTGCCCCTGCGCCGTCTACGGGGCGAAAGAGAATGTGCAGAAGAATCACCAGGAAAATCAGCAGCTGAAGAATCTGAAAGGCTGACCAGCGGGAAACTTTTTTCATGGGAGACGCTCCTTTTGGTGTTTATGGGCTCGTGTATACAGGCAAATTTTTACGCACTTGTATCAGAAGCCATGCGGCGCATGACTGCAGGGCATGCCTGGGCGGAAAGGTGGCGCAACGGCCTTCGTAATGGGCCAATGCTGCCCGAATGCACTCGCTTTGATCCTTTGAAAGCCTGCTTAGCGCCCAGTGACCGCCTTGCAATTTGGAGCGCACAAGCCCATCATCCAGATAGGCCCAGGTCCTGCATAGATTTAGCAGCGTATAGGCAGGGTCGCTATCCAGCGTGGCGCAGGGTCCGATATCCGCCAGTATGCTATCCAGGTAGCAGGCAGGCGGAACCGCAGCGAACACTTCATGAATGGGTTTTCCGCACAGCACCAGGCCGGACTGCCGAGTCACGGTGATGTGAGCGGCCAAATCTTTGTCCACACCATGCATGGCTTTGCAATATCCTGCCAGATCCCTCGTGGCTTGGGGATGGTGCATCCTGGAATAATGGAGGACAAACGGCGTTGGATACTGAAAAGGCATGCAGGCATCCTGGCATAATACGCTTGTTTCCAGGCCCTGGGGGGGAGCGCTCGGTTCCAGGCGCAAAAGTCCGGCAATGAGCGCTTCCTTCTGCGCTGGACTGGGCTGTGCGTGGACAAGGGTGAGAAAGTCGATATCGCTTCGGTTCCACTGGAAACAGCCCAGGGCTAAGGACCCATGGACATAGCAACCGATGAGCAGCTGTCCAAGCACGTCCTGATGCAGCTGACGAATACTGTCCAGCAGCGCTTCCACAGTCATGGGGCATTCCTCCCGTTGAAAGGTCTTGGCAGGCTGGTGAGCGCATTTCCATTGTAGTACGCAGGCAGGAAAGGTGTCAATAGTAGGCTGCTGCTGGTATCCTTTTGACCGAATGGGTGCATACTTGTACAAGGGAGGCGAGAGGATGCAGAACGCAAGAACGGATCTTGCCATGGAACGCACCGGCAATATGCCGGACAGCGCGCGGGGCATTGAGGTAAGCAGCCGCTGCCAGGGCGCTGTGGAGACCACGCTGGTGCGCATTATCAATCAAGAAGCGGCAAAGCGCCTGAGCAAGGCGCAGGGGGAGTACTGGACGCTGCAACATCCATGCCTCCCGGAGCTTGACCCGGAGGAGCGCATGCGCATGGCGGAGCTCACTGCCGGCGAGATACGGCGAATGCTCCCGCGGGAGGGCGCGGTGCTGGTGGTCGGGCTGGGAAACCGGTATATGACGGCGGATGCCCTGGGGTCCAGGACCGCGGAGGGCGTCTATGTGACCCGGCACCTGAAGGCGCAGGAGCGGCGTACATTGCGCCCCGTAAGCGCCATGGCGCCTGGGGTGCTGGGCATTACAGGGGTGGAAACGGCGGAAATGGTCCGCGGCGTGGTGGAACGGGTGCAGCCCCAGGCGGTTATCGCGGTGGATGCGCTGGCAGCCATGGAAACCAAACGCATATGTACCACCATCCAGGTGACGGACACGGGCATTCAGCCCGGAAGCGGCGTGGGAAACCATCGCGCGGGACTAACCAGGGAAACGCTGGGTGTGCCGGTAATTGCCGTGGGGATTCCCATGGTGGTGTATGCCTCCACCATTGTCCGGGATGCGTTGAAGGATATTTTGGCACAGGGAAGCACGGAAGAAGCGGCGGAAGCCATGGCTGAGCGGCTTTCCAAAGGGGCGCTGGGGGAAATGGTCGTGACGCCCCGAAGCATCGATGAACTGGTGGCGCACTTGGCCGATACCCTGGCGCTGGCCATCAATATCGCATTGCAGCCCTCTTTTACGGCGCGGGAGCTATCCTTCCGCCTCCACTGACGCATATTCATGCCTTGGGCTTCATACCATGTATCAATTCTTGGGATGAGGTGCGCAACCATGCGGATGATTGTGTGGAGCAGGGGACAGGCACTGGCGGTATTGTCCATGATATTGGGGCTAACCATGGGGGTAACGGCACTGTTATTGTGGTCACCTGGCGGGAGGCCGCCGGAGGAAGACGCGGTGGCAGCCTTTGCGGCCGGGAGCCTGTTCACCATGGATGAAACGCCGGAAGCAACAGAAGAAGGGGTGGAAATCCCTGTATATTACGATGAAAATACACAAGCGGTGGAAGAGACATCACAAATCAAGGATGATAATTCATACACAGTGGAGGAGACACCCTCTCCTGCGGAAAATCGGGAACTGCGGGTGGAGATCATCCGCGCAACCCCCGTACCTCCAGTGGAAAAATCCATTCTGATTTACCATACGCATACTTGGGAAGCCTTTGCCCAGGTGGAAGAAGCGCCCTATGAGGAAACGGAAAAGTGGCGGACCAAAGACAATAACGCAAATGTGGTGGCTGTGGGCGAAGCACTGACTGCGGCATTACAGGCCATGGGTTACACAGTGGTCCACGATACTACCGCCTTTGAGCCGCCCAACCTAAGCGATGCTTACACACGTTCTCTGGCCATGCTGGAGGAACGAATCAATCGCGGCGAAAGCTATGACCTGTACATTGACCTGCATCGGGATGCCTATGTGGAGGGCTCCGGCATTGCGCAAACGGTAAACATTGGCGGAGAGGAAGTTGCCCGCCTGATGATGCTGATTGGAAAGGGAACAGGGGATAGCTTTACCGTAAAGCCTGACTGGGAAGCCAACTATGCGCTGGCGGAACGTATCACGGAGGCGCTGAATGAGATCAAGGAAGATTTCTGCCGCCGTATCAGCGTAAAGACCGGACGGTTCAACCAGCATGTCGCCTCCAACTGCGTCTTAATCGAATGCGGCAATAATATGAACACCCTGGAGGAAGTGCTGCGCAGCGTGCCCTACCTGGCCCAGGCCATACAGCAGGCCCTGGAGGAAACGTAAGCGACGTGCCATAGGGCATGTTTTCCCGGAAGATTTGGAAATTCAGCAAGAGAATATGGGAAAAAATAGAGGAAAGAGCGCAAGTTGTGTTGAATTGTATTCTATATGGGCTTGCGACAGATTCCCCAGCGGGCGATACGTACGGCGCTGAAAATGCGGTGGTTTGCGCGGTGCTGCAGAGCCAGGGGTGAAAAATGCACAAGTGCCTATCCTTTTGCAGAAAAAAATGAGAATCATTCGCTTTCCCCGGAAAATCCGTCGGGAGCTGGGCGAAGAGAAGGAGACAATACCATGGGAAAATACTTTGGCACCGATGGCTTCCGCGGCGAGGCCAATGTCAACCTGACGGCGGACCATGCGTATAAGGTGGGCCGCTTTTTGGGGTGGTACTATGGCGAGCGCAAACGCCAGGCGGGAGACAATGCCCCGGCACGGGTGGTCATCGGTAAGGATACCCGGCGGTCCAGCTACATGTTTGAATACTCGCTGGTGGGTGGCTTGGTGGCCTCCGGCGCGGATGCCTACCTGATGCATGTTACCACCACGCCTTCCGTGGCATACATTGCCCGAGTGGACGCCTTCGACTGCGGCATCATGATTTCAGCCAGCCATAATCCCTATTACGATAATGGGATCAAGCTCATCAATGGCCGCGGGGAAAAGATGGATGATGAGACCATCGCCCTGGTGGAGGCATATCTGGACGGTAAGCTGGAAGCCTTTGGGCAGGCATGGCCAGAGATTCCCTTTGCCACCCGGGAAAAGATTGGCTGCACGGTGGACTATGTATCCGGCCGGAACCGTTATATCGGTTACCTGATCTCCCTGGGGTTGTTCTCATTCCGGGGCATAAAGGTGGGGCTGGACTGTGCCAACGGCAGCGCCTGGAGCATTGCAAAGGCGGTGTTTGACGCCCTGGGGGCCACCACCTGTGTAATCAACGCGGAGCCCAACGGCCTGAACATCAACCGGGACGCAGGCTCTACCCATATTGAGGGGTTGCAGAAGCTGGTGGTGGAAAAAGGGCTGGATGTAGGCTTTGCGTACGATGGCGATGCAGACCGCTGCCTGTGCGTGGATGAAAAGGGGAACGTGATCACCGGCGACCATATCCTGTACATCTATGGCCGGTACATGAAAGAGCGTGGAAAGCTGCTGACCAACACCGTGGTGACGACGGTCATGTCCAATTTCGGCCTGTACAAAGCCTTTGACGAACTGGGAATTGACTATGCAAAAACCGCGGTGGGGGACCGGTATGTGTATGAATACATGATGAAAAACGGTAACCGCATTGGCGGAGAGCAATCCGGTCACATCATTTTCACCAAATATGCCAGTACAGGCGACGGCATTTTGACCAGCCTGAAGATGATGCAAGTCCTGATAGACAGGAAAAAGCCGCTCAGCGAGCTGGCAGCGCCCCTGAAGATCTATCCCCAGGTGCTTGAAAATGTCCGGGTGAAGGATAAAGCAGCGGCGCAGGCTGATCCGGATGTGCAAGCGGCTGTGCAGCGTGTGACAGAAAAGCTGGGGGAGACGGGACGCATTCTGGTCCGTGAATCCGGTACGGAGCCTGTGGTTCGCGTGATGGTGGAAGCGGAGAACGAACCCGTATGCCGCGCATATGTGGAAGAAGTGGTGCATATTCTGCAGGAGAAGGGCCACATGGCATAATTCTGTGCCAAGGTGGACGGCCTGATCCGATGATAAGCCGGTACCTCAAAGAGTGAGGTACCGGC
>OLSM01001009.1_pt1 | contig 23108 bp, 10 predicted proteins | sample 1672721 | NCBI WGS metagenome assembly OLSM01 (sample SAMEA3136717, study PRJEB25190) | human gut metagenome | reverse complement strand
ACGCGCCGTCCGTCGGGGTGAAGGTGAAGGTCAGCTCTTCGCCCGGCTGCACCTTTGCGCCATAGATCGCATCTGTGGAGATGATTTCCTCCGCTTCGCCCTCGACGCTCATGGATGCGTTGCCGCTCCACTGTACCGTCAGCAGCTGCGGCTCGGTGTTTTCAGTTTCTTCAAAAGTGAAGGAATGGAAAGCAACCGCACCTTCCACCAGTTCAATGGACACATCCTTTACGCCATTCCAAAGGGAAGACGGGATTTCCACCGTAAAGTCTTGATCGTGGGCCGCATCCCATCCGCCGGTCTGTGCGATTCGGACGTCGACAAACTCGTTGTCGCCCTCTCCGAATCGGAAGCGCAGAAGGGCTTCCTTTTCTTCTTCTGTGTCGGCGCGGCCGTTTGCCACACGGACGGTCAGTTTAGAAGCGCCTGTTGAGCCAAAGTCGAGACCGTCGTAGTAGAGGATTTCACCCTTGTCGAATCCACCGACGACCTGATCAGGCTCGCCGCGTTCCAAGTTGACAGAGCCGTCCACGGAATCATAATTCCTTGCATAGGTGGTAGTATAGGCGGATTTGCTTCTTCCAGTGAGAACCAGTCCATCAATTGCGGCTTGCAATTGTTCAGCCGCTTCCGCTACAGCATCGTTGTCATAGATGTCCACTGCGGATGCTGACTCATAAGCGGCTTCAAAGATTTTCCAGGTTTCTTCCGTGTAAAGGAGGGGCCGGTTCTCAACCTTCGCAGTAATGTCGGCAGCCTCCTGCATGGCGTTTTCGTAATCTTCGTTCACCACGGGGGCGCTGTCGTATCCGGTGAAGACCAGTGCCTCAAAGTCAAAGCTGGTGCCCTTTTCAAAGCCGATGACAAGATCCTGCGGGCCCATAATCCCCTTTGCAGGAACGGTTTGTTTAAAGAACGTCTCAGAGGAGAGCTCATAGGACTCGCCTTCGCCAGCCTTAAAGACAAAGGGAATGGTCTTTTCCGTCCCGTTGTCGTTGTAACGCAGATACCCATAGACGTCTTCTCCATTGAGGCTTCGTCCCTGGATTGTCACTTCTTTGGAGCCATAGCTGCCAAATTCGACATTGTTAAATTTGATTTCCACTTGATCGGTGATTGCGCTGACATAGTTCTGCATGATCACATGGCTTCCGCCGTCGATATCCGTGATTTCAATATCGCCCGCGGCGGATTCCGGATTTATCTGCTCATAGGGGCTGATATACTGCACGGTACCTTCTTCAAACCAGAAGGAATTCAAGGCGATGGAACCATTTTGGAAGACCAACACAAGATCGTGCAGGCCAGAGATGCGGGGAATATCAAAGGTCTGGGACTTGTACTCACTCCAAGAGCCGGTCGGCTGGAATTCCAGCGTGGTCACCAGTTCGCCGGTGGGGGAATCCAGACGTACGTCGATGATCTGCGAATAACTGTTGTTATTGGAGCCATTGATGGTGATCTTCGCACATCCGTTGAGGCCAAAGTCCACATCCTCATACAGAACCCAGTTGCCGCTGGTGATTCCGCCTAAGGCCGTTTCGGGTTCCCCGGTTTCCCCGGTGCCGCTTTCCGTCCAGAGGTTGCCGCTGCTTTCCGCATAGGATTCTGCTTCAATCGTCTCGTACGGGTCCACGTTTGTCTTTTCCACAAAGGTCTGGGTCAGATATTCCGGCGTCAGTTCGGCCTCTGGCTGGAATTCATCAGAAGCCATGTACTGAAGGATGCTGTAATAGAGCTGCTTTGCTTCGGGGTATTCCTCCATCTGGTTCAGCAGGTCGAAGGTGCATACCACCAACTTGCCAGCTCCCACGTTTGCTTCAAACAGGCTGCCTAGCTTCCGGCTCCACTCCATGTGGTCAATGTTCCAGGCGAGGGGTTCCAGATCTGCCGGAGCATCGTCCAGGACGACCGCGCGCGAGCCTTTCATCAGATTAAACCACTGATAATCGTTGAAATATTCCGTGGGGAAATAGCGGAAGATCGGGTGGTCGTTTTGTACATACATGCCCATCGTGTGGGCGTCACGGTCCGAGCGGTGGAACATCTTGCTCCAGTAGTCCGTCGTCCAGCGTACGGCCACACTGTCGGGAATGGTTTTCAGGCTGGGCTCCGGCAGGAAGAGGACTTTTTGGCCGTTCTCCAACGCCTGTAGGGTTGCCTGGTCCATGTTGGTAGAGACCAGAACATCCGAAGGCACTGTGGGGTTGAGATCGCTGGGATAGACCCACAGGTCGTAGCTGTTGGAGCCGATGGAATCCACGGAGACCTCCAACTTTAGCTTTGCCGCTTCTGTCACGCCCGCCAAGGAGGTGGTAAAGGCGCCGATCTCTGTTACACCGCCCTGCGCAACGTCCGTCGCGTCAAGGGTTCCCTCTGCAAGGACGGTATCGCCATTTGTCAGTTTCCATTGCCCAACAACGCCGTCCAAAGCGGCCGGGCCGTAGTTGACAACGGAGATCGTTCCCGTCAGATCTTCGGAGTTGGTGAGGACCAGCTTCGGAAGCTGTGCCAAAACGACGACGGAATCGTTAAAGCTCTTATACTGCTCTTTCGTAAAGCCACCGGGCTTGTCTTCCATGAAGTTGTCCAGAATGCCGACGTGTGCGGTGCCCTGGCCGGGGAAGTCCTGGATGCTGAGCAGCTGATAGCCAGCCATATCCGGTGTGCGCAGCGCGGTTTCCATATCGGCACGGTAACCGATCGCGGAGACACGGGCGGATACTTTTGAGAAGATCTCGTTCATGTGAAGCAAGCCTTTGCTCTCCATAAGATCCCGGTAATACTGCAAGTTGCGCGCCTCAAAAACGCCCGATTCATACTTGGGGATTTCTTCGTCGAACAGGGGGAGGACCTGGTACTGGCCCGCCTCGTGGTTCATCAGGGGCTTATCCACCTCTTCAATGGCATGCTGATAGGTGAACGTTGTGTTCGGCTGCATGGACTCCAACGCACCGCCGGAGGCCGCATCCACCCAGGAGAACGAAATGCGCGTATGATACGGGTCGGAATTTGCCCTTGTTTTGCAGGTGGTCCAATAGTCGTCCCCTTCATTGAGGGAAGGCGCCCAATAGTTGTTGTTGCTGCCCTCCGCATACAGGCGGGTATCGTCCACGCTGCGGCAGAGCTCGCGGAGCGCGTTTGCGCCGTCCCGGTTGCTGCCGGTGGTGTTGAGCTCATTGCCCCATGCAAACATAACGAAGGACGGGTGATTTGCAAGATATTCGAGAATTCTTACAGCCTCTTCGTTGAAATAGTCGCCGAAGGGCGTGCCGCCAAACCCGTAGAGCTCCGGCTGCATGTAGATGCCCAGCTCGTCGGCCGCTTCGAACGCTGCCTCCGGAGGCGTCCAGGAGTGGAAGCGGAAGAAGTTGATGCCGAGTTCTTGTGCCGTGGAGAAGAAGTCGAGCCACTCCTCCTTGGTCATGAACGGGTATCCGGTCAATGGGAAGACGGCGGAATTGCCCTCGCCGCGCATAAAGGTGGTGGTCCCATTGATGGTGAATTTTGTCCCGGAGGTCTTAAATTCACGCATACCGAAGTTTTCGACAAAGGTATCGGAATACATACCTTCTGCATCCAGGGAGATGGTCATCTCATACATGGACGGGTCAAATTCCGACCAGAGGCGGACGTCGTCGCCCATCGCATAGGTGACTTCGATTTCCTTTTCCGTCTCATCCGCGGCCAGGGAGAATTCCTGTACGGCCTGCGGAACGGTATGTACATCGCCCTCGTGGTTGTAGCTGTGCGCCTGGAGGGTCAGGTTGCCGTTGACCGCCTGTCCTGTCGTATTGGAGAGCGTGATCTTTGCCAGAGCGGTTTTGGCGTGAATGTCCGGATAGATCCGCACATCCTGGATAAAGACAGGGTCCACGGCCTTCAGCTCAATTTTTCCCAAAATGCCGTTCCAGTTTGTCACCGTCTCTTCCGTCAACATGTGGCTATTGGTTCCCACCTGATAATCTGTGTTGCGCACCTGCACCGTGATGGTGTTTTCCTGGCCGGGGATCAGGTCCGACAGGACGTATTCCTGTGCCGTGCCCAACGTATCGTTGGAATTATAGTTGGCCTGCTCCTGGCCGTTCACCCAGACCTGGGTATTTTTGGTGCGCTCCATCAGGAACGTAACGTGTTTTCCTGCCCAGTTTTCCGGGATAAAAACCTTCTTTTGATAGACCGCATCGCCGGTATAGGTGTATTTGCGGTTCAGATGGTTGGTGTTGACCGATGTATTCCGATTGCCCTTTTTATTTTCGTCCAGCGTTCCCGGAAGGATACAGGTATCGGACAGGGTGCCGTCCTCTGGGGAATAGGAACCCAGTTTCAGCTCCCAGACGCCCGCCAGGGATTTTTGATCGGTAACAATGTGATCCTGAAAGACTGCGACCGCGGAATCAAGCGCTTCGTAGGCAGAGTGAATCTGCGTTTTATTGGCGGCCTGGTCCTGGAAGACCGCATCAGCTTCTTGGATAGCCGCTGCAAAGGCGTTTTTGGCCTCTTCGGACGCTTGACCGTTTTCGGTTCCGGTCCCCGTGCCGTCCAGGAGGGATTGGGACTCCCCGAGCAGGGTTTCCAAGTCGTCACGGCCATACATGTTGCGGGATTCCTCAAAAGCATGCATCGCAGCGGACAGTGTATCGGCAGCCGCTTGGATGGCCGCTTCGTCGGATTCCGGCAGGGAGGCGGCTTGCAGCTCCGCTTCGTCGATCGCTTGCTGGAAGAGATCGATCTGTTCCTGTGGATACTGGCCGATTTCCTCACCGGCTTCTGCCTGGCCGATTGCCTCATATGCGTTATCAAGCTGATCCCACAGCGGTGCATAAACGCTCTCGGCGGCAAAGAAATTCAGCTCCGCGCAGGAGGCCATGGATGCGTTTACCGCTTCCAGACGCACATAGCGGGCGGAAACGGGCGCGGAGAAGACCGCTTCTTTTTCGGTCATATCGCTTTCCCAGGAGCCCTCTGCAATGGGCGTGTAGGTGTTTCCATCGGCGCTGACCGAGATCGCATATTCGCGGATATAACCGTTGGAATTCCCGTCCTGCCTGGGCAAATACGTCAGCTTTGTTAGCTCGACATTCCGGCCCAAGTCTACGGAGATCCAGTGCGGGGCCGAAGCAGAGGTGCTCCAGCGGGTATGCCACATCGTCCCGGAATCGCCGTCGATGGCCAGGGACGCATAGCAGGTGTCACTGCTGCTCTCTTCACTGGATGCGGTTGCTGTCATCAAAAACTGGGGGATTTTTACAGGGTTGTTGTCGTAGGCAATGGCCTGGACCCACGATAAAGGGATGCTGCTGGCGAGCAAGGCGGCAGTACAGGCCATGGCTGTAACTCGCCTTGCAAAGAATCCTTTCTTTGACATTTTTCTCCTCCTTGATCCAATCTTTTCTTCATCCTCTTTTTAGCGTGTACTCTGTCACCTCCTCATGGCACATAACGATATAAAATATATTATGTGGTTGTATTATTATGATTATTATATAACTTTATAATATTATGTCAATATATTATAGGGCATATAGTTGAATGTTTTGTTATTTGAAATGTTTTTTCTGCATACAAAAAATAAAAGCATTCCGGTGTAGGGAATCATTTTTAACACTTGCTCCACATTTAAATAGGAAGGCGCTATGCGTCCGCCATAGGGGCCTCTTGGCCGGAGGCTTGCGAAAAGTATGGCTTGGGATAAACAGGTTCGAGCGGATAAAATAAGGCTGGCGGCCTTAAAGCAGACAACCAACTTTGTTTTTATGGTTCAAAAATCCATAGCGGATTTTGATTTTTTCGAATGCAAAAAACCCTATAAGCAGGGATAAACGCTCCTGGCTTATAGGGCTTCTTGTGTTGGTTCCTATTGGGCATGTAAGGGTTGTGTGGCGACAAATTTTGAAAAAAATAAACGTGGTTATGCACTTTGAGGGCGGCGAAGTTCTTCTTCCATAGGCAACAAGACGCTTGCTTGTACATAACCGTTTTCATAAGAAAAGCGAAAGCTCCCGCCGTACTTTTTGACAATATTCCGCACAATCCCCATGCCGATCCCATGCTGTGCAGCGTCCTCTTTGGTAGTCAACAGCAGAGGATTCTCACCGCGGGGATCATGGGGGTATTTGTTGAAGATTTTGAGGGAGATGCAGCCCTTGGCCGCCTTGATTTCCACGCGGATGTCCTTTTCCGGGGCCTTCTCCGAGGCTTCGATGGCATTGTCAATCAAATTGCACAGAATGGAACAGAGTTCCTCAGAGGGGAAGACAATTTTCTGAGAGAGCATGGCCTTTATATCGATCGGGATTCCCTTGATGGAGCACTGTGCGCTTTTTGCGTTCAGCACTGCGTCCAAAACCGGATACCCGGTTTGAATCACCTGCTTCAGCAGCAAACGGGGATCGTTGAGCTGGCTGAAATAGGTGCTCAAAGCCTCGTAGTCGTGCTGGTCCAGGAGCGCCTGCATATAAAGCATATGGTTTTTGAGGTCGTGCCGGAGCTCACGGAGTTCGTGATACATGGTTTCGATGTCCTTCCAGCTGCTAATCTGCATGCTGAGCTGGTTGTTGGTCAACTCAAAGTGGACTTTCTTTCCATAATCCTGCAACAGATTTCCATAGATACAATACAGGGCTAAATACAAAACCAACAGGCCCAGGTTGTTCAGCGCGTCCAACTGTAAAAATAGCGTGATCGACCGGAGGGTAAGGGTCACAGCGATTGCCAGAAACATTAAAAAGTAGTAATTGCGTGGCAAGGCATATTCCACATGGATGGGGAACCGCACCATCAGGAACAAGGCGATGGCAAGCATGGCCTTGGTGAGGAGCAGATAGGCAGCGGGCGAATGTTGGGGAAAATGCGAATACAATTGTGTACCGATAAATAGATGGATTTCAATTAAGACATTGATACAGACAATGGCAGTTAGGCTTTTGCAGGCCATGTTGCCGCGCAGGAGAAAACAGAATAAAAAACCAATTCCTGCGAGCACACCCAAATATAATCCAAAGTTTGGAGTGGAAAAATAGGTGGTGGTGGGGTCCAAACGGAATAGGGCGATGGACGCCAACGCCAGCAGATATTTGACCCCGCGGAGCCAAAGGTGGTCCCAACGAAACTGGTAATTGTGCTCCAGCAACCAGAACAGCGCGAATGCCTCCAGGTAGAGATTCAGCCAACGGCAAAGGACATCCATTTCAGATCACCTGCTCCAATTCTTCCAAAACTTGTTCTACCCGGTATTTGCTCATGGGGATGGACTCGCCGGTGTTTAAAATGACCTCCCGTTTGTTGACGCGGGAGATAAAGCGCGCATTGACCAGATAGCCCTTATGAATCCGGATGAAGCCATAGTCTGCCAGGAGGGTTTCTAGATCTTTGAGCTTATAGCGGATCTCCATCACCCCCTGTAACGTGAAGAGTTTTTGAATCTTGTCGCTGCTTTCGATGTACAGGATCTTATACGGCGCAATCCGGTAGACCTCCTTGCCGTTGTCGATTTGGAGCTCCGTCTGGCGCTTTTCCAGCTCGGTGATGATCGCAGGGATACACTCCTCCAGATCCTGATAGAAATGGCCTTTCCGGATAAAGCGGAACGGCGTCACTTGAAAAGATTCAAAGACCAGTTCTTCATGGCTGGAGACAAAGACAATCAGCACATTGTCCGCGATTTTCCGCAGTTGCTTTCCCAGTTCAATCCCGTTCAGATTCGGCATACTGATGTCCAGGAACAGAAGATTGTAACGGTTGTTGGCGGAAATGCTTTCCATCAACGCCAAGGGCTGTTGAAAGCATTCGATTTCTACCGTGCGGTGGTATTGTTGGAAGGCAGCGCGTACTTGCTCTGGATACAGTTGTAAAGCGGCGCGTTCATCGTCACAATACGCAATAGAGATCATAAGAGGCTCGCCTCCAGTGGGTGATTTTTGTAAAAACTATCATCAGCATATCGGGTTATGTATGAAAAGTCAATGAAAACCGCAGGGATTCTAGTAAAAAAATACAAAGCGGCCCGCGCTGCCCTTGGTGACAAAATCCATTTGCGCCCTATTTTGGCTTTATGCGCATAATTATTGATTTGGTTTAGATAATTTGATAGATTAAGCATCAGAAGAACAATACCGACAATAAAACACACGGAGGTGGTCGCTTTTTATTGATATGACACGAGAAGAAGAAAAGTAAAAGACCCGAAAGAAACGAAGGAGGAACAAGCATGAACAAAAACAGAATCCTCTCCCTGCTGACAGCAGCGATTCTGTTGGGGACCACGGTTGCCGCGCCGATCGGCGAAGCACAGGCCGCCCAACAAGAGGGGAGTACGGTGATCTCCATGGGCACGGATTTTACCAATACGGAGATCCCCGACAGCAGCTATGAGTATTACAAAGATGTGCGCTATGTCCTCAATGAGGGAGGCGCAACCCTGTCCCATTCGGCTGCATCGAATGTGGACATCCTGTATGAAGAGGCCTCTGGTTACTATTTTAAAGATTTGAACCAGAATGGGGCGCTCGATACATATGAGGACTGGCGGCTTTCCAGCTTGGAGCGCGCAAAATCCCTGGCGGCGCAGCTCAGCACGGAACAGCGCCTGGCCCTGATGACCCACGGGTCAACCGGCAAGACGAAAGAGGAAATGACAGAGGGCACCCGCTTCAACCTGACGAGAAGCACGTCGGCAGCGGATACCATGGCGGAAGACAACAACAAGCTGCAATATTGGGCGGAGGATACGCCGGAGATGTTCGGCATCCCGGTCGTGACCAGCACGGACCCGCGCCATACGGGAATCGTGGATTCCGGCACGATCGAGACGACGGAGCCGGGCGGCACGGTCTCCAAGTGGCCCAACAACATGGGCATTGCGGCAACCTTTGACGCGGACACTGCCTATACATATGGAGACATCACGGCCGCAGAATACCGCGCGCTCGGCATCCAGATGATGCTTGGGCCGCAGATGGACCTCATCACCGATCCCAGATGGTCCAGAGACAGCAGCGCGTTCTCCGAGGACCCGGAGCTGGCGGCGGATATGTCCAGCGCCTTCATCGAGGCGATGCAGACCGACGACAACTACCAGGAGAGCGACTGGGGCATCGACGAGGGCTGGGGCACCGGCAGCGTAGCGACCATTGCAAAGCACTGGCCCAGCGGCGGCACCGGCGAGTTTGGCTTTGACGCCCACAAAGACGACGGAAAATTCGGCGTCTATCCGGCGGGCAATTTTGAAGAACTCCTGCAATACTTTGTAGAGGGCGCAGGGTTCGCAGAGGAGTACAAGGGCACGACCAAGCAGTCCGCGGGCGTGATGCCGTATTACACGATCCCGTTTGAGCAGGACCCGAGCGGCGAGAACGTGGCGAACGGCTTCAGCAAGTACATTGTGCAGCAGCGCCTGCGCGAGGACCTCAACTATGACGGCCTGGTCTGCACAGACTGGAAAATCCACGGAAGCCACGAAGGCATGGGCGGCGCGGATACGCCGTGGGGCCTGGAGCCCGGCAAGGGCTATGACCGTCCGTACCGCATCTTGGCCAGCATGCTGGCAGGCGTCGACCAGATGGGCGGCCTGGACAGCGACGAATACGTCATGGAAGACATGCTGGCGGCCTATGATATGGGCGTCAACGGCAGCGAAAAGTACGGGATTGAAGCCCTGGGCGAGGAGTTCATGGACGAGCTGACCGAGGCTTCGGCCACACGCATCCTGAAAGTGATCTTTAACCTGGGCCTGTTCGAAGATCCGTATACGGACCCGGACTATGCAAAATCCTTTGTCGGTTCCCCGGAACTGAACGCGGAAGCGTATGAGACCCATAAGGACGCCGTCATTATGACGAAGAACTCCAACAACACCCTGCCGCTTCAGGCAGAAGACGGCGAAGAGCTGACCGCTTATGTACCGCTCAAGGAATCCACCGGCGGCGGCTTCCCCGGTTTCCCGGGCTTCCCGGGCGGCGGAGAATCGACAACGACGGTAGAGTCCGTCATAGATCTGGATACAGTTCAGAAGTATTACAATGTCCCGGATTCGCTGGTCCAAGCGGTCGAGGCCGGGGAGATGCCGAGCGACGAGGAAAAGGCGCAGGCGGCGAGCGAGGCGGATTTCGCCATCATCGAACTGCAATCCCCCAGCATGGCGATGGAATACACCGACGGCCGGCCGCAGAACCTGACCTATGGCGAATATACGGCGGACGCCATGCGCGAAGTCAGCATCGGGTACGATTGGTACCACGCGGACGGCACGCTGGTCCAGTATAACGAGACCCCGGACGAGTCCAAGGGCGATTATAAGTCCAACCGTTCGAGAAAGGGCAACACCCATGCGGGCACCCCGGAAAACCTGGAACTGATCCAGGAGACCGTGGAACTGATGGGCGACAAGCCGATCATCTTCATCCTCAGCATGGAGAACCCGATGGTCGTCTCCGAATTTGAACCCTCCGTGGACGCAATGCTCATCGGTACCAGCGTATCGCCGGATGCCTTCTTGGAAGTCATTTCCGGACAGACGGAGCCGAGCGGCCTGCTGCCGGTCAATATGCCCGCCAGCATGGAAGCTGTGGAAACCGCCTATGAGGATGGCTACCACGATATGGAAGTCTATGTGGACAGCGACGGCAACGCATACAGCTTTGGCTTCGGCCTGGACTGGGACGGCCAGATCGCTGACGAACGCACCGCGAAATACACGGATATCGGCGACCCGAACCTGGAAAAGACCACGTTCCCGGACACCTACGATGAGAAATACCTGGTCGTTGAGAGCCAGGAAGTCCGCGACGAAAAGGTCGAGGCGCTTCTCAACACCATGACAACGGAAGAGAAATTCTCCCTGCTGGGCGGCGGCGAAAAGACCGGCGTTGCAGACGCAGGCACCATCCAGGGCGTCCCGCGCTTGGGCATCCCGGAGCTGCGCATGTTTGACGGGCCGGACGGCGTAACCTCTATTTATGACACCACCAACCCGCCGATCGAGCAGATGTTGGCCTCCACCTGGAGCACCGACCTCGCCTATGATTACGGCAAGATCAGCGGTTCTGAGAACCAGGCGATCTCCGGAAACGTACAGCTCGGTTCCCAGTTTGATATCACCCGTACGGCACACTTTGGCCGCAGCAAGGACCAGATGGGTGAGGACCCGTTCCTCCTGTCCCGTTTGGCGGTTGAAGAAACCAAGGGCATCCAGGATCAGAACGTCCTTGCAAATCTGAAACATTTTGCCGTGTTCGCACAGGACAGCACGCCCGGCGGCGCAGTCGATGTACAGATCGACGAACAAACGCTGCACGAGCTCTATCTTGCCCCGTTCGAAGCGGCGATCAAAGAGGCGGACGCGGCGTCCGTGATGTCCTCTTACAACGGCGTGAATGGCGCGTGGGCCTCCGCAAGCACGGAGCTGCAAATCGACATCCTCCGCGACGAGTGGGGATTTGACGGCTTCACTGTGACCGACTGGGGCGGCAACCACGCATATACGCTGGACAAGGGCACGGATGTGGAGATGCCTTCTGTCAGCCAGAATACGCAGGCGGCGACCGAAGAAAAGATTGCCAACGGCGAAATGACTTGGGACGATGTGGACGAAGCAGTCAGCCACGTGCTCAACGCAATGGGCAAGGTCGGCTATCTGTATCTGGTTGAATTGGACGGAAAGGGCTATGTCAAAGAGGAGCCCGGCCGTACCGAGCCGATCAAGCTGCCCGACACCTATGCAGAAAAAGTAGAAGACGGCCTCCTGGAAGAGAATCAGGAAATCGCTTTGGAAGTTGCGGAAAAGGGCGCAGTCCTTCTCAAGAACGACGATGAAACCCTCCCGCTGGATGCCTCCGCTTCCTCGATCGGCATGATCGGCCTCGGCGCGGTCAACCCGATTGCCGGCGGCAGCGGCCAGGAGCGCTCCTTCGGAACGCTGAGCCGGATGGTCAGCCCGTATGACCGCATGGTTGAAATCGCAGGCGAGGACGCCGACATCGAAGCGACGGCTGGACTCGACATCGTGGGCACCACGATCCCGGCGGAATACCTCTATCAGGATGAAAACGGCGAGCAGAACGGCGTTGTGCGCAAGTACGGCGTGGAAGGCAACCCGGGCACGCCGATTGAAATCAATGGGCAGATCTTCTGGATGGGCAAGACCGACCCGGTCGATATGGAAGGCTACGAGACCGGCACGGTTGCAAACATCGACGAAGACATCAACTTCAATACTGGAACGACGACTTATAAGAATGGCCCGGATGGCACAGCCTTTGAAAATGGTTCTGCCTACACCTGGGAAACCTACCTCAGAGCGCCGGAAGACGGCGAATACACCATCGTATTCTCCGGAATTGGCGGCACCATCAGCGGAAAGATCACCGTTGACGGGCAGGAGCAATCCATCGGCAACATGTCCCTGCGCGAAGGTTCGCAGTGGCCGTGGAACAACGTCATCTGCACCTCCACCGGTATGGACATCAGCAATACGACGGTTACCCTGGAAGCGGGCAAGCTCTATAAAGTAAAGGTCACGGGCGTTGCCTCCCTGGATCTCAAGGACCTCCAGGTCCGTCTGGGCTGGATTACGCCGAGCCAGAAGCAGGAAAACTATGACGAGGCAATCCGCATTGCAAGCGAAAACGAAAACGTCGTCTTCTTTGCTTGGAGATCCACCGGCGCAGAAGGCAACACCATCGAAGATTGCAGCCTGGCGCTCCCCGAGGATCAGGAAGCATTGCTGCTGGACGTCATCGCGGCGGCAAAAGAAAACGGCAATAAAGTTACGGTCGTGCTCAACAACGGCGGCGCCGTGACGATGGACAAGTGGGTCAACGATGTGGACGCCGTGCTCGAAATGTGGTATCCCGGCCAGGAGGGTGGCCTCGCAACCGCGCGGATCCTGTTGGGCGAAGTCAACCCGAGCGGTAAACTCGCGCAGACCTTTATGATGTATGACAACGAGACCCCGGTTACCGACAGCCAGGAGCACTTTGAAGAACGCCTCAAGAAGAGCGAAGAAATCACCGGCGACGGCGTGAACCAGCCCCAGAATTCGGTTTACTACACCGAGGGCATCATGACCGGCTATCGTTGGTATGACAGCGAGGACATCGATCCGCTGTTCAGCTTTGGCCATGGCCTGTCCTACACCACCTTCTCCTATTCCGACATACAGGTGGAGGAGAACGATGAAAACGGCTTTGATGTGACCTTCACCGTCACCAATACCGGCGACGTCGCGGGCGACGAAATTGCGCAGGTTTACCTTGGCGCAGCAGAAGTTCCGGACGGCGTCCAGATGGCAGAAAAGCAGCTGGCAGGTTTCGCACGCATCGAAGACTTGCAGCCGGGCGAATCCCGCGAAGTAACCATTTCCATTTCCCAGCGCTCCCTGTCCTATTGGAATACCAACAGCGAATATGTAACCCGTGCGGACGGAACCAAGGATAAGTGGACGGTCGCGGAAGGCGAGCGCGCCATTCTGGTGGGCGCCAGCGCAGACAACCTCCCGTTAGAGGCCACCGTCAATGTCAAGGCTCCGGAAGAGAGCGAAAACAGCAACCTGTCCGTCCAGTATGGCACCAATGTCAAGCTGTTCGTCAACGGCGAAGAGCAGAAGATTGCCAACCTGGTGGGCGATTATGAAGGCACCTTTGCAACGGGCGAAACCGTCACCCTGACCTTTGAACCCGCAGTGGACGGCAGAGAGATCGCAGGCGTCACCGTTAACGGCGAAGCAGTTGATTTCGGAGACACCGATTCCTTTACGTATACGCTCCAAGCGGGCGAGGCAGACGAGCTGGCCTTTGCCTTTACCACGGTCGATAAGAGCGTCCTGCTTGCGGCCATCGAGGCAGCCAACGCTTGTGAGGACGAGATCGAAGACGTGATCCCCAGCGTGCTGGAGAACTTCGAAGAAGCACTTGAAAAAGCAAACGCCGTTTATAAGGACCTCACCGCTACCCAGGAAGAGATCGACCAGGCGTGGAGTGATTTGATCGACGCAATGCAGTACCTCTCCTTCCAGAGCGGCAGCAAGACTTATCTGGAATACCTGCTCTCCGTGGCAGAAAAGATCGACACAAGCGATTATATCCAGGGCGTGACGGCGTTCAAGGATGCCTATGAAGCCGCGCAGAAGGTCTATGACGACCCGGATGCTTTGGCGGATGAGATCACAAACGCAACGGAAGCGCTGGAAGAAGCGCTCCTCGGCCTGGTGCGCGGCTCTGAAAAGGATATGCTCCGCACCGTGATCGAGAAAGCAAACAGCCTTGACCTGGACGAGTATGTCGAGGCGGGCAAGGAAGCGTTCAACGACGCACTGGCCCATGCAACGGACGTCCTGTATGACGATCAGGCCACACAGGAGGAAGTGGAAGAGGCCACCGAAACCCTGAATGCAGCCATGGAAGCCCTGCGCAAAGTGGCGGACAAGAGCGCTTTGTATGCGTTGATCGCTACGGTTGAAGGGCTCAATCTGAACCGCTACACAGCGGCCTCTGTTGCCACCTTGGAAGATACTTTGGCAAAAGCCAAGGCAATGGCGGCGGATGCAACCCTGAGCGAAGACGACCAGCAGGAAGTCGATGCGATGACCGACGCTTTGCAGGACGCCAAGGATCAGCTGAAGGTCAAGACTACGGACAGCCACAGCAGCTCTTCCGGCAGTTCGGGGAGCTCTGCAAGCGCAAACATCTACGGCAATGCAGGCACCTCGGTTGTCGGTGCAGCGACTACAGCGCAGGCGGCTGCCCAGGTGGTTTCCGACACGACGGTCAACTTCACGCTGAAGAGAGGCAGCGCATACTGCTTCAAGATGACCGTGGTCAACGGCAACAACCTGACGCCGAGCTTCACGGTCGGCAACGGCGATGTGCTCAAGACGCAGTTCGTGGCGAAGATCGGCAACGACTACTATTACAGAGTCTATGCCATCGGTACGCCGGGCCAGAGCACGGGCGTTTACACCACCCTGCCGGGCAATGCCCCAGTTAAACACTGTGCAGTGACGATTGCGTAAGAGCTTTCGTAGGGAATGCCGTAGGCGCTGAAGGCACTGCGTGCCTAAGCTGCCTGGCGATATAACATTTGGATGCGCCCACAGTGGTCAGCCACTGTGGGCGCATTACACAAAATAGGCATATATTGCCAAACCCCGAACGTTTTTGTCCATAGGCAAGATCAGCTAGAGGAGGTGATTTCGGCAATGGATCAAACAAGCGTCAACCAGGAAAAAATACAGATGATTAACCGTGCCCTGGTGTTGAACCTTCTCCGGCAGGAGGGACTCTGTTCCCGCGCAACTTTGGCAAGGCTGTCCGGGCTGCGTCAGGCGACCATTACGAATATTATAGGCGGATTGATTCACAGTGGGTTGGTGGTAGAAACGGGGCTGCTTGCTGGAGAGAAGAATCGCCGTTCCATCGGATTGACCCTAAACGACGAACGCTTTCAAGTGATCGGTGTCCACATTGCGCGCGACGCATGGAGGATCAGCTGTATGGGGCTGTCTGGAAAATTGTATGGCCGATGGGAGCATCCCATCGCTTTAAACGAGGAGGGCGTGGTCGTTTTATCCCAGGTGCGAACAGCCATACAGGAGATTCTCCGGGAAAACCCGGATATAGAGATGCTGGCAGCGGGGATTGCCCTTCCGGGCCCTTATCAGGAAAAAGAGGACCGCCTCCTCTTCGTGACCGGGATGCCCGGCTGGCAGGGGTGCCCGGTGAGGGAAACCCTCTCCAAGGGCTTGGACCTCCCGCTTTATATCCTCAACGACGCCAATGCAGGCGCATTTGCGCAGCTTTGGTACAATAGCGGCGATGTCAAAGCGCAAAATATGGTGTATATCCTCGCTAGCGAGGGGATCGGCTGCGGGATGATTGTCAATGGAAAACTTCTTCTTGGCCAACAGGGCATTGCCGGGGAGTTTGGACACAGCAGCATCCAATTTGACGGCCCGCCTTGCGCCTGTGGCAACCGCGGATGCTTAGAGATGTATGCCTCCATGCGCGCTCTGCGGGGACGGATTGTGGAGCAACTCCAAAACGGGGCCCTATCCCGCCTCGATAGGGGGCATTTGACGGCCAATGCCCTGGCCCAGGCGGTCCAAAAGGGGGATCATGTTGCGTGCGAAGCCTACCGGCAGGTATGCAGTTTTCTGGCGATGGGCATTGTCAGCTTAATCAACCAGTTAAATCCGGGGAAGATCGTGATGGGGGGCCGGCTGGCGGAAATCCATCCGGGGCTCCTTCTGGATACCATCTATAAAGAGGTAGAGAGCCACACACATTCCTTGCTTGTGGGCAAAATTACGCTGGAAGTCAATCAGCTTCATCCCAGCCCATCTTTGTTGGGGGCCGGTGCTTATGCGGCTTATCAGGAGCTTTCCCATCCGGAACACTTGCTAACGGCTTTTGCAGACAGAACAGCTTTGTACGCACGTGCGCGCGAACTGGCTTAAAAAGAAACCCGCCGGAATGGGAGTTCCCATCCAGGCGGGTCTCTTGCTTCATCTGAAAAACAAAAAGAAAAGCCCTCAGAACGATATCGTTCTGAGGGCTTTTTGGTGGACATTACAGGACTCGAACCTGTGACCCTTCGCACGTCAAGCGAATGCTCTAGCCAACTGAGCTAAACGTCCATTTCCTTTGGCGGCTCGTCCCCTGACAGAGAGCGCCGTGCCCTCCCAATAAGGGCAGAAAGGATGAGGTGTTTTTAAAGTGCTTTATTATTATATCCGAGACGGTGGGAAAAATCAAGGGGTTTTGTAAAATTTTTTTAATCCCGATTCCATTCGCTTGTAAAAGGGGGATATTTGCCCTATACTGAGAAAAATAGAAAGGGAATATGGGACCCAAATGAAAATACGGCGGCGCATTTCAGCGGCGAATAGGAAATCGCCGGTTTTAGGCCGTCCAATCGAGAAAGGGGAATGCATCATGTCAGTTGGCCTGGTTTTGGAGGGGGGCGGAACACGTGGGGCTTATACCAGCGGCGTGTTGGATGTGTTTAATGAGAACCAGATTGTTTTTCCGGTGGTTTATGGAATTTCCGCAGGGGCGTGCAACGCTTTGAGCTATATCTCCGGACAGGTGGGGCGCAATTTCCGCATTTTTTACGATTATATCCAGGATGACCGGTATATGAGCGTGTCCAGCCTGCGCAAGACGGGAAACCTGTTTGGCTTTGATTTTATTTTCGGGGAGTTGTCGCACAAGCTCCTACCGTTCGATTATCAGGCTTTTTTTGCATCCCCGACCCAGTTGATGGCTGGCACCACGGATTTGCATACTGGAGAAGCCATTTTTTTTGGAAAAGAGGACCTGGACGAAGGCTTTACGCCGGTGCGCGCTTCCAGCGCGATGCCGTTTGTATCGAAAATTGTACGCTATCAAGGCCATGAGCTGTTGGATGGCAGCTATTCCACATCGATCCCCCTGCGGCGTTCTTTGAACGATGGGAATACCCGCAATGTGGTGGTGTTGACGCGCGACGCCTCCTACCGGAAAGGCACCCGGTCCGAATATCCCCGCACAGCGCTTCGAAAAATCTATGGCAAATATCCCAGCTTTATTGAGGCTGTGCAGCGGCGGCCATTGGTATATAACAGCGAATTGGATCTTTGCACCCAACAGGAGCAGGCGGGCAAAGCGGTGTTGATCCGCCCCAGCAAACCCATCCCAGTGGGGCGCTATGAGAAGAATCCGGAGCGCCTGAAACAGGCTTATGAGATGGGGAGAAAGGATGCGGAACAGAAGCTGCCGGAGGTCCGCGCATTGCTTGCACAGGGATAGAAATGTACAGCGGAGGGCGAGAAGCATGAAAATTTGTATCCTATATGGCAGCCCACGAAAAAAGAATACGTATGCGGCGGTACAGCAGATAAAAGAACGCCTGCGTCTTCATGAAGAAGTGGAATTCGTCGAGTACATTTTACAGAAGGAGCCCCACGATTTTTGCTGCGGTTGCTATACCTGTATCAACGGTGCAGAGGAAAAATGCCCCCATGCGGCGCATGTCCAGCCGGTCATTCAGGCGATGCGCGGCGCGGACGGCCTGATTTTTGCAACGCCCGTCTATGTGATGGATATGACGGCCCAGATGAAAGCGTTTTTGGATCACACGGGTTATTTTTATATGGTACACCGCCCCTACCCGGAGATGTTCCAAAAGTCCGCCCTGGTGGTTTCCACGGCGGCGGGGGCCGGTACGAAGGATGCCAATGCGTCGGTCATACGGTCGTTAAAGCACTGGGGCGTCCGCAGGATCTATTCCTGCGGCATTTCGATCTTTGCCCCGGGGTGGGATGCCATTCCTGCTTCCCGCAAACGGAAAATCGAAAAACGGCTTGATTGTGTGACGGATGCCTTTTGGCGCTCCTTGGGGGCAAAAAAGCGCCCGACGATGCACACAAGGCTGCTGTTTTTCGCAATGAAACAGATGCAAAAGCGCAAGAAAGGGACGGGGGCGGACGCTACCTATTGGAAGCGGCAGGGATGGCTCGATGGAAAGAAGCCGTTTTGAGCGACCGATTTCCCCTTGACAGATATACAACATCGGGGTATGATAGTAAATGCAAATGATTTGCATTTAGGAGGTTCCCGTGAAAAAGAGACAACACGCCGGGAGGCCCGGCGTTTTTTATCCAATGCGGCGGGTGATCGCCGCATTTTTCTGTATATGCTTGCTTATAACGGCGGTTGCCGGTTGTACGCCCCGCCAGCCGGAAGATCCCCCGCGCTTCCGTATCGTCACATCGTTTTACCCAATGTATATTATGGCCTTAAATATTATAGATGGGATTGATGGCATCCAGGTGGACAATATGGCCGGGCAGCAAACGGGGTGTCTGCATGATTACCAGCTGCAATCCAAGGATATGAAAAATATCGAACAGGCGGACGTTTTTGTCATCAATGGGGCTGGTATGGAGAGCTTTATGGAAAAAGTCACCGACCAGCTCCCGGACCTGCGTGTGATTGATTCCAGCGAGGGGATTTCCCTGTTGATGAGTGGGGAAGATGCCCACGGCCATGATGAAGAGGTTGCGCATGACCACAGCGATGCGAATCCCCATATTTGGGTGTCTATTTCCAATTGCATGAAGCAGGTGCGCAACATTGCGGATGGACTCATCGAAGCCGACCCCGAGGACGCGGTGGCTTTGGAGGAGAATACGCAGGAATATCTCGCAAAGCTGAGCGACTTGCGGGGGCGGATGCACGAAGCCCTCGATGATCTTCCAAACCGGGACATCATCACGTTCCACGAGGCGTTCCCCTATTTTGCGGAGGAATTTGACCTGCATATCGTCAAGGTGGTGAACCGGGAGCCCGACAGCCAGCCCAGCGCCAAGGAGCTCGCGGATACCATCCGGCTGATTGAGAGCACGGACGTGAAAGCGGTTTTTGCAGAGCCGCAGTATTCGACGGACGCCGCGCAGATCATTGCCCAGGAGAGCGGCGCCACGGTCTATCTTTTGGATCCGGTTGTGACCGGCGGGAATGATAAGGATGCCTATTTGCGCGCGATGGAACAAAATATGGAGGTTTTGAAAGAGGCATTGGGCGGCGCCTAAGATGCCTTTTTCTTTTACAAATCGTATAGATTCTACAGAATAATACTTGATGGATGGGATTCAAACATGGAACAATGTAAATGTAGTACGCAAATCCGGGGGTTGACGGTGCGCAAACGCGATGGTGTGATTATTCACGATGTCACCCTGGATGTACATCACGGCGAGATCATGGCGATCATCGGGCGCAACGGCGCGGGAAAAACGACCCTGCTCAAAGCGCTGCTGGGGCGCATTCCCTACACCGGAAGCATCACCTTCACCAATCCAAAGGGAGAGCGCGTGGAAAAGCCGCGCATCGGCTATGTACCGCAGAATATGGTGTTTGACCGCTCGACTCCGATGACCGTTGCGGATATGCTCTGTGCCAATCTTTCGTCGTTCCCGATTTGGCTGGGACATAAAAAGGAGAAGCTGGCGCGTGCAGACGCCATGCTGCAAAAGGTGGGCGGAAAAAACCTATTGCAAAAACAGTTGGAAAACTTGTCCGGCGGCGAGATGCAGCGGGTGCTGCTGGCCTTTGCGCTGGAACCCATGCCGGATATGCTCTTGCTGGATGAGCCGGTCTCCGCGGTGGACCGCAAGGGGATCGAGGTCTTTTATGACTTGGTGACCTCCTTGCGCAGCGAATACCACATGCCGGTGATTTTGGTTTCGCACGATCTCTCCCACGTTGCGCGCTATGCCACGCGCGCCGCGCTGCTCGACCGCACGATCCTGGTCAGCGGTGACGTCAAGACGGTGATGGCTTCGCCACAGGTGCGTGAAACCTTTGGCTTGGATGTTGTGGGAGGTGCGCGCGCATGAGTGTTCTATACAGTTTGATTGATACGCTGCTTCCGTTTGAATGGACGGAATTCGCCTACATGAAAAATGCGTTTCTCGCCGTGCTGTTGATCACCCCGTTGTTCGGCCTGGTCGGGACCATGGTGGTCAACAACAAGATGAGCTTTTTTTCCGATGCGCTCGGCCATTCGGCCCTCACCGGAATCGCCATCGGCGTTTTGCTCGGCGTGGACAATTATCTGCTCTCGATGCTGGGGTTCGCGCTCCTGTTTGCCCTGTGCATATCGGCGGTGATGAGCTCCGGGACGTCGTCGGCGGATACGATCATCGGCGTATTCTCCAGCACCGGCTTGGCGCTGGGCGTGGTATTGCTCTCCGCAACCGGGGGCTTTGCCAAGTATTCCAGTTACCTGATCGGCGACATCCTGACCGTGCAGCCGTCCGAAATCGGCCTGCTGGCCATCGTGCTGGCCGCCGTGGTGATCATTTGGATACTCTTTTTCAACCGTTTCCTGCTGACCAGCGTCAATACCGACCTGGCGGCCAGCAAGAACATCCACACACGCCTGATGGAAAAGCTCTTTGTCGTGATTGTTGCGGTGATCGTCACGATTACGATCAAATGGGTGGGGATTTTAATCATCAATTCCCTGTTGGTGCTGCCAGCGGCGTCGGCGAGAAACCTGGCGAGGAGTATGCGCTCCTATCATTTCTGGGCGATTGGCATTTCCCTATTCTCCGGCGTCAGCGGATTGATTGTATCGTATTACCTAGGAACAGCAGCGGGCGGAACCATTGTTTTGATTGCCGCAGCCATTTTCTTTGTGACCTATGTGTTGGGGCATGCCGGCGGAAAGAGCCGTGTGGGTTGATTCCTGTAGAAATCAAGATGCCACATGCCGTTATCCTCAAAAGTGGATAGCGGCATGTGGCTTTTTGCACGGAATTTGACACGATTGCTTTTCCAGTGCGATGCAAGGGAGCACATGGAAAAGGGATTCCCACAGATGGATGAAATTTCCTTATGGAAGTTTGAAAAGCGCAGTGGACAGGGAAATCGGAGAAAGGACGGTCCACAGCAGTATATCGGAAAGGAAGGGGGAAGTATGCCGGCGGGCATGCCCAGCAAGGGGTGCCGCCGAGGGGAAGTCCGGCGCAACACTTAGAAGCGCCGCACCTATGTTGGAGAACGTCCTTCCTTTCTATAACATATTAAGGATAGAAAAATGGGAGATGCCCGGGGCCCTTCTGCAGAAGGGGGCTCCCCGGGCATTTCCGTTTGGCAATGGGTATATGCAATCGCTTATTTGCGCTTGTACTTGGAAAGGTCGATGGCCACAGCGACAGCGATGATGATGCCTTTGATAATCTGCTGCCACATCGGGCTGATGCCGATGAACTGCAAGCCATACTGGATAACGGTGAAGATCAACACGCCGCTGACGATGCCGCCGACGGTACCGATACCACCGTTCAATGATACGCCGCCAACCACGCAAGCTGCGATGGCGTCTGTTTCATAGCCGTCGCCGTAGTTGTTCGTTGCACCTGCGGTTCTGGCTGCTTCCAGGACGCCGCCGACGCCGTACATGAAGGAAGCGAGGATGAAGATCAACATGATGGTCTTGAATACGTTGACGCCGGAAACGACAGCCGCTTCACGGTTGCCGCCGATCGCGTAAACGTCCTTGCCAAAGGTGGTCTTATTCAGGATAAACCAAATGGCAATGGTGAAGAAGACAGCGATCGGGACCAAAATCGAAATTCTTCCAAACAGTTTGGTCTGGCCAAGTGCGGAGAAGTCCGGACGGATACCGCCGATCGGCTGGGAGCTGTTCGGAGGCATATCGAAATACAGGGAACATGCGCCGTAGATCATAACCTGGACAGCCAAGGTTGCGATGAAGGGGTGCATGTCATACTTTGCAACCAGGAATCCGTTCAATGCGCCGAACAGCATGCAGGCGAGGATTGCCGCAATAATCGGCAGGAATACCGGCAGCTGCGGGAGATTCGGATAGAAGCGGTTCGCATAGGTAGCCGTCTGCAGCATGGAGGTGGAAACAACTGCCGCCAAGCCGACCATACGGCCTGCGGACAGGTCCGTACCGGCGATCAGGAGGGCGAAGCAGATGCCCAGTGCGATGATCAGTCTTGTGGAGGACTGCGTCAAGATATCCAGGATTACCTGAATCTGCATGAAACGGGGCTCAATGAAGCAGATGACAATAACCAGTACCAGCAATGCCAGCATAATGGCGTTATTCGTCAAGAAATTCTTTGCGGTTCTTGTCGAAAAGAAGACTTCCGGGTTGAGGCGATGCCCCCGTACAATTTGGAAAATACCGTAAATGACGGCAGCTATGCCGATGCCTACAATAAACCAGGGCAAATCAAATGTTTTTTCCGCATCCAAGACAAACGAAAAGATGACGCCGAGAATAGCCAGCACAATACCGACGCCAATAAAAATAGTCGCATATTGCTTGCGCGGGATGCTCTTCGCGTTTTGCATAATTGATGTTCCACTCCTTACATAAATTTCGTAGCCAGGCGCATAACCGAAACGGAGTCCGCCTCCTCGCGGTCCAGGAAGCCCGTCACGCGGCCTTCGCACATGACCATCACGCGGTCCGCCATGCCCAGCAATTCCGGCATCTCCGAGGAGATCATGATGATCGACTTGCCTTCTTTAATCAAGTCGTGCATGATCGTATAGATCTCGTATTTCGCACCGACGTCGATGCCGCGCGTC